>WNGN01000518.1_pt1 | contig 50470 bp, 48 predicted proteins | sample 5400561 | NCBI WGS metagenome assembly WNGN01 (sample SAMN13153379, study PRJNA577476) | soil metagenome | isolation source: 115 cm soil or saprolite under Garry oak tree replicate 2 | place: USA:California | collected 2016-06-15 | reverse complement strand
GCGCTCGCCGTGAGCCTCGCATCTCGCGTACTGCTTACCGTGTTGGAGGGCGCCACCGCACTCGTCACCTTCCCGCTGCGCCACCGTCCACAGGAGTCCGTTCCGTGAGCGATCCAGGGCCCGCCGCTGCGGCGCCTCCCTACGAGCCGGCACGCCCCACGGCGCTCGCTATGGTCGCCTTCGCCCTGTGGCCGGTGCTCCTGTCCTTGCCGATGCTCAGCGGGATGTGGCTCGCCAACCCTGTGAGCAGCGATCAGTACACGGCGGGCTTTTCATTCCATGCGTGGAGCGCCGATTGGTTCAATCGCACGGGGCACCTGCCGCTCTGGAATCCGGAGATCTTCGGGGGCCTGCCGTTCGTCGCCGCCGGCAGCGGGGACATTTTCTATCCCACCTGGCTGCTGCGCTTCGTGCTCCCGGTCACGACGGCGGGCAACCTGAGCTTCTTCGTGCACTACCCGCTCGCCGGGCTGTTCACGTACCTGCTGCTGCGACGCTTGCAGGTCGGGTGGACCGGTTCGGTGATCGGGGGGCTCGCCTACGAGCTAACCGGGTTGATCGCCTCGTACCCCTCGCCGGGACATGACGGCAAACTGTTCGCGTCCACCATGCTGCCGCTGCTGCTGCTCGCGCTCGTGCTGGCGCTGCGCGAGCGCCGCTGGAGTGGCTACGTGCTGCTCGCCGCGGCCACCGCGCTCTCGCTGCTCGGTCATTTCCAGCTGGCGTACTACTCGCTCATCGTCGCCGGACTGTTCGCGCTCTACTTGACGTTCGAGGAGGCGGCCGACAGCGGAGGAGGGGGAGGGGGAAAGGTGCTGCGGCTCGGGCTCGCGCTCGCGGCCGTGCTGGTCGGCTTTGGCGTCGCGGCGATTCAGATTCTGCCGTTCTTCGAGTACATCCCGTTTTCGCCCCGGGCGCAGGGCTACCACGGATTCGAGGGGTCGACCTCGTTCGCCATCCCGTGGAACCATGTCCCGGAGTTCTTCCTCAAGAACTTCGTGGGCCGGTCGTGGGACACGTACTGGGGCTCGAACCAGCTCAAGTTCCATTCCGAGTACCTTGGCCTGCCCGTGGTGGTCCTCGCCGCCCTGGGCGTGACGGCGCCCGAGCGCCGGCGGCAGATCCTGTGGTTGGGCGGGGTCGGCCTCTTGTTCCTGCTAATCAGCCTCGGCGCCGCCACGCCGTTCTACAAGGTGTGGTGGACGCTCATGCCGCTGGTGAAGAAAACGCGTGCCCCGGGAATGGCCTTCTACGCAGTCGCTCTTTTCACGGCCGTGTTCGCGGGTCTGGGCGTGGAGCGGGCACTCAGGGGAGAGGGGCGGCGGGTGATGACCCCGGTGCTGATCATCGGCGCCATCGTGACGCTGCTCGGCGCCACCGGCGCGTTCGGCCACGTCGCCGAGGTGCTCGCCGGCGCGAGGGCAGACGCGGCGCGCGCCGATCAGGCCGCGATCCTGTGGGGCGCGGCGACGAGCGGGCTTGCTCTTGCGGCCGTCGCCGCTGTGCTCGGACCCGCGCACGCCCGGCTGACGCCGCGGCTCCGCGCCTTGGCGCTCATCCTGATCGTGGGCACGGACTTGTGGCTCAACGCGCGGCAGTTCTGGACGTACACCAAGCCCTTCGGGCGTGACCAACTGATTGATCGAGTGGCGGCGACGCCGCCGCCGTATCGCGTGCTCCAACCGCCCGCGGGAGGGGCCTATCCGGGGTCCACGTTGATGGCGTTCGACGTCCCCGAGCTGTTCGGGTACCACGGCAACGAGCTGCGCTACTACGACGACTTGTGGGATCGGGAGAATCGGTGGAGAAACCTGGGCGTGTTGTCGCTCTGGGACCTGTGGGCCGTGCGCTACGCGATCCTGCCGGCGGGCGGCCGGACCGTAGACTCGATCCCTGGATTCCGGCTGGTACTCGATTCCGTCGCGACGTTCGACGGGGGCCGCGCCAATCTGTTCGAGCGCCTGACCCCGGCGCCGTACGCCCGCGTCGTCGCCGGCGCGGTCAAGGCCGATTCGACCACCATCGTCCCGACCATGGTCGATCCCCGCATGAACTTCTCCAGGATCGTTCTCTTCACCAACGATCAGCCGGTGACCCCGGAGCCGCTGAAGGAGATGCCCCCGCCCAGCCCGTCGCGCGCCGCGGTGACCGCGTGGCAGCCCGGACGGATGACCATCAAGCTCGACCCGGCGCCCCCGAAACCGAGCTACCTGGTCGTGGCGGAGAACTGGTACCCGGACTGGCAGGTCTCGGTCGACGGCCGGCGCGGCCAGCTGCTACGGGGAGACTACAGCCTCATCACCGTCCCGCTGCCCGCGGGCGCCCGCACCGTGGACCTCATGTTTCACTCGAGGTTGTACGAGATCGGGAAAGCCATTACCGTGGCGTCCCTCGCGTTGCTTCTCATCGCCCTGCTCGCGTCCCTCGCGAGCCGGCGTGCGCGAAATGCGTGAGCGGGGGCTCGTCGTCATCCCCACGTACAACGAGGTCGGCAATCTCACGCCCCTCGCGGAGCAGGTGCTGGCACAGGACGCGCGGCTCGAGATCCTCGTGGTCGACGACCGCTCCCCGGACGGCACCGGCCAGCTGGCCGAGGCCCTGGCCCAGAAGGAGCCGCGGCTCCACGTGCTGCACCGCGAAGCAAAGCTCGGTCTGGGAACCGCTTACATCACCGGGTTCAAGTGGGCTCTCGAGCGGGGATACGACTTTGTGTTCGAGATGGACGCCGATTTCTCCCATGACCCGGCGCACTTAAAGGACTTTCTCAAGGCCATCGCCGACGCCGACCTGGTGCTCGGCTCCCGCTACCTCGGCGGCAAAGTGACCGTGGTCAACTGGCCGATGGGCCGACTTGTGCTATCGTATGGCGCCAACATTTATGCCCGCTGGATCACGGGCCTCCGGATCTGGGACCTGACCGGGGGGTTCAAGTGTTTTCGCAGGCGAGTGCTCGAAGCGATCGACCTGTCGCAGGTCCGGTCCAACGGCTACGCGTTTCAGATCGAAATGAGCGTGCGCGCATGGCGCAAAGGGTTCACGCTGAAGGAAACCCCGATCGTGTTCGTCGACCGAACCGAGGGGCAAAGCAAGATGAATCGGTCGATCGTGCGGGAAGCCGTGTGGATGGTGCCGCGGCTGAGACTCATGACGTTATTCGGCCGCATCTAGTCGGCACGGCGATCTACAAGATGACGGGGTCGGGCAACGACTTCGTCATGGTGGACGCACGTCACACGACGCCGGAGCAATGGGCCACCGGAGACATCCGGGCCGTGTGCGCGCGCGGGACTGGGATCGGGGCCGATGGGCTCGTGTTCGTCGGCCCCGGCACGCGCCCCGACAGCGTCCGCATGATCTACTTCAACTCGGACGGCTCCCGCGCCGCCATGTGCGGCAACGCCGCGCTCTGCAGCACCCGGCTGGCCGCGCGGCTGGGGCTGGGGCGCCCCCAGGGTATGACGCTCGAGACCGACGCCGGCACCTACGAGAGCCGCTGTGTCTCTGCTGACGAGCGCGCCGAGCTGCACCTCGCGCCCGTGGCGCCGCCCGCGCCGGTGCCGGGCCTGATACTCGCTCCGGATGAAGAACGCGCCGTCCTCGGGACGGTAGGCGTGCCGCACCTCGTCGTGCTCGTCGGGGACGTGTCTCGCGTGGAGGTCGTGGCGCGTGGTCGCGCGCTCCGCTCGAACCCCTGCGTCGGGCCGGCGGGGGCAAACGTGAACTTCGTGTCGCGCGATGGCGCCGGCGAATGGCACATGCGGACGTACGAGCGCGGAGTGGAAGCGGAAACGCTGGCCTGCGGCACCGGCGCGGTGGCCGCGGTGTGCGCGCTGGCCGAATGGGGCTTGGCAGAGCCCCCGGTCACGATCTGGACCTGGAGCGAGCGCCCGCTCGCCATCCGGGCCAGGAAGGGCCCGCAGGGTGCCTACGACGATGTGTGGCTAGGCGGACAGGCCAGGCTCGTGGTGCGGGGTGTGATTAACTGAGGGGCTTCTCCACATCGCCGCCCGCTTCAACTTAACATAACACATCTTATACGAAGTACCTGAGCACAAAAGGCGTGGTCACTTCGCCACATCTGTCGCACCTTTGGTCAACTCTCCGATCCGTACTTTCGCCTCGCCGACCGCGCCGGTCGAGTCGAGTTGCTGCACGATCGTGCGATACGCCGCGAGCGCCCTGGCCGTGTCCGCGGCGGCGATCCACGCCCGTCCCGCGTCGGCCAGGAACTGGGCTCGCAGAAACGGATACTGGGCCGCTGCCGCCGCTTGCTCGTACGCGACGCCCGCGTCCTTGGGCTTGAGCGCGTTTTCGCACGCCGCGCCCAGCAGGCCGTACGCCTGCGCCCGGAAGTCTTTGTCGGCCTTGGGTGCGTAGCGCTGCAACACGTCGATCGCCTGCTGCGTCTGCCCCTGCGCCAGCCGGACTTGGGCGAGGAGAATAGCGCCCTCCTGCGCGGCGTGCGTGCCGGAGTAGTTCTCCACGACCTGCGCGAGCACGCTCGCCGCAAGTGGATAATTCCTGGAATCGAGCGCCAGCCGCCCCTGTTCCAACTGGCTGCCGGCGTTGCGCTCGGCGGTCTTGGTCGAGAGCAGATTCCACCCGAACAATCCCGCGGCGAGGGCGAGCACCACGCCGACATATGTCGCCGCCTGACGGTGGCCCTTGATCCACTCGGTGAGCCAACGCAGGGCATTCGTCTCTGCAGCAGCCGGCTGTGCCGGGCCCGACACCGTCGTCGCCATGCGAGATAAACCCGTTCTGGAGGTTCTGGAGGTTGGGGAGGTTGGGGAGGTTGTTGGAGCGCGCGGAGAGTGTACCTCCACAACCTCCCGAACCTCCCAAACCTCCACAACCTGCTGTTCGCCGTGCCCCTGGGGTGACTCGAACACCCGGCCAACGGTTTAGGAAACCGCTGCTCTATCCACCTGAGCTACAGGGGCGTAAGCCTCGCAATGTAGGGGGGTTACGTATAGTGTAGCAAGGCCTCGACTCGCTCGCCCTGCAACCGCTCGCGGCCTTTCAGGAAGTCCAGCTCGATCAAGAAGGTGAACCCGACCACTTCCGCCCCATGTGTCCGCACCAGCTTGGCCGCCGCTTCGGCCGTGCCGCCCGTGGCCAACACATCGTCCACGATCAGCACGCGGTCGGCCCGGCCCACCGCGTCCCGGTGCATCTCGAGCGCGTCCGTGCCGTACTCGAGCGCATACTCGACACGCTCGCGTGCCGCCGGCAGCTTGCCGGGCTTGCGGATGGGCACGAGGCCGGCTTCGAGCGCCAGCGCGACCGGCGCACCCAGCAGGAACCCGCGGGACTCGATCGATACGACACGCGTAACCCGGACGCCGGCGAACGGCGTCGCCATCAGCTCCACCGCCCGGCGGAACACTCTCGGGTCGAGCAGCAACGGCGTGATGTCCTTGAACAGGATGCCCGGTTTGGGGAAATCGGGCACGTCGCGGATGGCGCGATAGATGTCCTGGACCGTGACAGTCGTGGTCACCGGCGAGTCTCGTAACTACCTGATATCGAAGTCGTTCGGGATCACGAGCTCATGTGGAACATCGCTTCTTTCCACACGCTCGACCTGCGCGTGCGCCGGACCCTGCTCGAGCGAACGCGCGAGCTCCTCGAGTGCCTGCGGCGTACCCGCGGCGATCACTTCCACGGACCCGTCGCACAGGTTGCGCGCGAACCCGCGCAATCCCCGGCGTTCGGCTTCGCGCAACACGAACCAGCGGAACCCCACCCCCTGGACCCGGCCGTACACGAGAAACCGTAGCGCGACCATGCCGGCGGCCCCCCATCACCCCTGCCGCCCCTGTGACGCGCGCCGCCGGTACCACCAGGCGTACGCGACCGCGATGAGCGCCAGGATCGGCACCACGATGAGCACCGCCCGTCCCGTGTAGCGCCGCGCTTCCTGGTCCAGTACCTCGAGGATCACGTCTTCCCGGCTCCCGATGAACCAGCCGATCCACGTGAGGATCGCGCACCACACGAGGGCTCCGAGCCCCGTGAACAGGACGAACCGGCTCGGTTTCATCCGGGCAATGCCGGCCGGGATCGAGATCAGGTGGCGCACCACGGGCAGCATCCGCCCCATGAAGACACTGATCTCACCGTGGGCGGCAAAGTAGCGTTCCGAGCGATCGAGCCCCTTCTCGGTGATCAACACGTACTTCCCCAGGCGCAGAAAGAACGCGCGGCCCAGCCAGCGGGCGAGCCCGTAGTTGGCGAGCGAGCCGAGGATGCTCCCGAGCACGCCGCACGCCAGTGCGACCGCGAAGTCCATCTCGCCTTTGGCGACGAGGTAGCCCGCCGGCGGCATGACGAGCTCGCTGGGCAGCGGCAGAATCGACGACTCCACCGCCATGAGGACCACGATCCCGGGGTAGCCGAGGTCGCGGAACCGATCGAGTAGCCAGGTGACGAAGGACTCAAGCATCGAAGCCGTGCTCTCCCAGCAGGGGGACGAATCGCGCCGTGCCGAGCGGGGTGTGACGCAGCTCATCCCCCGCCCCGACGCGCTCGATCAGCGTGAGCGTCTGGGCGCCGCGCACGCCCAGCGGGATCAGGAGCCGGCCCCCGGGGGCGAGCTGCGCCACGAGCGGCGGCGGCACGTCGGGACCGCCCGCGGTGACGAGGATGGCATCGTACGGCGCGTAGGCGCTCCAGCCCAGCGTCCCGTCGCCCAGCAGCACCGAGACGTTGGTGACCAGGGCCTCGCGCAGCGCGCGCTGGGCCGCGACGGCCAGCGCCTGCACCCGCTCCACCGAGAACACCGTGGCGGCGAGGGCGCCGAGCAGGGCCGTCTGATATCCCGAGCCGGTTCCGATCTCGAGCACGCGCTCCTTTCCCCGGAGCCCCAGGGCCTCGAGATAACGGGCCTGGGTGTACGGCTGCGAGATGGTCTGCCCCTCGCCGATCGGCAGCGCGGTATCCTCGTACGCGCGGTGCCGCACGGCGTCGGGGACGAACAGGTGGCGCGGCGTTTCGGCGAACGCCTTGAGGACGGCCAGGTCGCGGATGCCCTTGGCGCGCAGGCTCTCGACCAGTCGCGCCCGATAACCGGCGAACGTATCGCCCGGTGCGCTCAGTCGCCGGGAAACCACTTCCGCACCACCTCGATGAGGCTGTAGTTGGTCATATCCATGTGGAGCGGCGTCACGGAGATGTAGCCGTCACTCGTGGCCCGAAAGTCGGAGTCGGCGCCTCCGGTCCACGTGATGCGGCCGCCGCCGATCCAGTAGATCTCCTTCCCCCACGGGTCTTTCATGAGGGCGATTTCCTCGCTGAACACGCGACTGCCGAGGTGGGTCACCTTGACGCCCTTCACGTCGCTCCCGGGGATGGCGGGAAGATTGATGTTCAAGAGCGTCTCCTTCGGGAAGTCCTTCACCGCGACGATGCGCTGCAGCAGCTCGCGCAACCCGTCCTTGTGCGTGCCGAGCGTGTCCAGGTCCGAGCCGGCGTACGAGACCGCGATGCTCGGGATGCCGGCCACCAGGCCTTCCATCGCCGCGGCCACGGTGCCCGAGTAGAACACGTCTTCGCCCATGTTCTGGCCGTGGTTGATCCCGGAGATCACGAAGTCCGGCTTGTCGCGCATCAACGCCCCGATAGCGAGCAGCACGCAATCGGTCGGGGTGCCGTCCAACTGGAAGGCGCCGTCCGGTCGCCGCGTGGCCCGCACCGGCCGGTGCAGCGTGAGCGAGTGAGACGTGCCGCTCTGCTCCCGATCGGGAGCGACGACCGTCACCTGGCCGAGCGTGGCGCACACCTCGCCCAGGACCGCCAGGCCGCGTGCCAGGATGCCGTCGTCGTTCGAGATCAGGATGTTCATCGCGCCCCGAGAATGATCCGGCGCCCGTAGCGCGTGAAGACCCGCACCTGGCGCCACGTATCCGCCCACGAGCGAAAATGGCTGCCCCTCCCCCTCCCCTGCACCTCGTAGATCGTGGGCACGCGCACGGACCGCACGCGCACGCCCTGGGCCAGCGCCGCGAGCAGGAATGCGGTCTCGAAGTCGTAGCCGTGCTCGGCGGGCCGGATGGCCTCGGCCAGCGACCGCGCGATGGCCCGGAACCCGGTCTGCGCGTCGGGCACACGCACCCCCCCGACTCGGGATGCGAGCGCGGCCGATAGCCAATTGGTGCAGCGCCGCCCCAGGGGCATCGTCCTGCTGCGGGCACGGGCGCCCAGCACCAGATCCGCTTCACCGCTCCGGACCGGCTCGATGATCCGCGTGATGTCCTCGGGAGCGTGCTGCCCGTCGCCGTCGATCGTGACGATGACCCGACCCCCGTCCGCGAGCGCGCGCTCGATCCCGGTCCGCAGCGCCGCCCCCTTACCGTGATTGCGTCGGTGCACCAGCACGACCACTCCCGCCCCCTCCCCAGCCCCCTGCTCCCGCGCCGCGGCCCCCGTCCCATCGGTCGAGCCATCGTCTACAACGTACACGTTTGCGTCCGGCACGGCACGACGGATCCGGACGACGACGTCGCGAATGGTGGCAGCCACCTGGTAGGCGGGAACGACGACCGCCACCCCCCGACCGAGGGGCGGCTCAGCGCGCCCCGGCATTCGGCGGGGCGCTCCCTTCGAGGATGGCGAGAATCGACTTGAGCTCGGCGCGCAGGTCCTTGACGGTCTGGGTCGCGAGTGCGCGACGTGCCTCGGGCTTGAGCTCGCCCGAGCGGCGATACTGCTCGATCTTCTGGCGGGCGCCCTCGATGGTGTACTTCTCCGTGTAGAGCAGGTGCTTGACCAGCATGATCAGCTCGATCTCGCGCCGCTGGTACACGCGGTTGCCGGAGCGATTCTTGGCGGGGTTGAGGAAGCGGAACTGACTTTCCCAGTAGCGCAGCACGTGCGGCTTGAGATCGGTGAGCTGGCACACCTCGCCGATCGAAAAGAACTCCTGGACCGGTTGCGGCGCGCTCATCGCCCCCCCCACTGCTCCGGTTTGAGATCGCGCTCCATCAGGTCGGCCACGGCCCTCCCGGGCGACTTGCCGTGGAACAGCACGGCCGCCACCTCGCGCGCGATCGGGAGCTCCACCCCGTGACGCTCCCCGAGCGTCACCGCCGAGCGGGCCGTGTTCACCCCTTCGGCCACACTGGCGCGCCCGGCCAGCGCCTCCTCCAGCCGCTTACCGCTGCCGAGCTCGACGCCCAGCTGATGGTTGCGCGACAGCGGGCCCGTGGCGGTGAGGATGAGGTCGCCCATTCCCGCGAGCCCCGCGAACGTGGCGGGCTCGGCTCCCAGCGCCACGCCGAGCCGCGTGATCTCGGCCAGCCCCCGCGTGATCAGGGCGGCGCGCGTGTTGTGCCCGAGCCCCAGCCCCTCGAGAATCCCGGCGGCGAGCGCGATCACGTTCTTGAGCGCGCCCGCGAGCTCGACCCCGATTACGTCCGTCGCGGAATACACGCGGAAGTAGGCCGTCGAGAACACCTGCTGCACGCGCTGGGCCACCGCGTGGTCCCGGGCGGCCGCCACGACGGCCGTGGGCTGGTGCGTGTAGACCTCCTGCGCGAACGACGGACCCGACAGCACGGCAACGGGCGTGCCCTGCGGCAGTACTTCGCCGAGCACACAGGACAGGGTGGTGAGCCGCTCGGGCTCGAGCCCCTTGGACACGCTCACCACCAGTGCGCCCCGGCCCAAGTGGGCGCTCGCCCGCGTCATGACCTCGCGCACCGCGTGCGAGGGACCGGCGGAAACGACCACCTCGGCGTCGTGGATCGCCGTGCCGACGTCGGCCTGCGCCGTGAGCGTGGGGGCGAGGCGCGCGCCCGGCAGGAACATCTGATTCAGATGCTCGCGGTTCACGCTCTCGACCACCTCGGGCTCCCGCGCCCACAGCGTCACGGCGGCAAACTCCCCCTTGCGGGCGAGCAGGTCCGCGAGCGCCGTGCCCCAGGCGCCGCCGCCGACCACGGCGACCCTCGTCACGCCGCGACCCCCTTCCTCGTTCGGAACCGATTCTCCGTCCCATCCCGCAGCCGCCGGATGTTCGCCCGGTGCGCGTACACGAGCAGCAGCGCCAGTACGATCGCCGCCCACAGCGTGTACGGCTCGCCCGGCGCGGTGACCCGCACCCACAGAGGGAACAGCACGGCCGCCACGAGCGACGCGACGGAGACGTACCCGGAAAGCCACAGCGTCGCGCCCCAGATGACGAGCGAGATCAGCACCGCCAGCGGCGCCAGCGCCAGGAACACGCCGGCCGCGGTCGCGACGCCCTTGCCACCGCGCAAGCGCACGTAGGGAGAGAACATGTGTCCGAGCACCGCCGCGATCCCCAGGGCGACCGTGAACCACGCGGGCCCGTTGGACCAGGGACCGAGAATCGCGACCGGGACGACGCCTTTGGCCACGTCGATGAGGCCGACCGGGATCGCGTAGCGCCAGCCGAGCACGCGATATACGTTCGTGGCGCCGAGGTTGTGGGAGCCGTGCTGGCGCAGGTCGATCCCCCGCCCCAGCCGCCCGGCGACGTAGCTGGTCGGCGTGGCGCCGAGCAGGTAGGCGAGCACCAGCATCGCGGCCAGCCCGTAGTCGTTCATCGGCGCGCCGCCTCGCGCTTGCGGCGGAACTTGAGGTTCAAGGGCGACCCGGTGAAGCGCCACGCTTCCCGGAAGCCGTTGGCCAGGTAGCGCGTGTACGATTCGGGGATGGCGTCCGGCCGGTTCGAGACGATGGCGAACCGCGGCGGCGCCGTGCCGATCTGGGACGCGTACAGCAGGCGCACCGATTCCCCCACGGGTTGGGGCGGCTGCTGGCGATCCACCAGGGCTTCGAGCACGCGATTCACCTCCGCCGTAGGCACCCGCTTGTCGCGCTCCCGGGCCACCTCCACGATGAGCGCAAGCAGTTTCTGCACCCGCTGCCCGGTCTTGGCCGAGAGGTAGAGAAACGGGATGAACTCGAGGAACGGCGCCCGATCCTTGAGCTCGCGCTCGCCCCGCACCGCGGTGTTCGTATCCTTCTCCTCGATCAAGTCCCACTTGTTGACGGCGACGATGATGGCCGCCCCGCGCTCCCAGGCGTCGTTGGCGATCTTCAGGTCCTGGACGTGCATCCCGTCCAACGCGTCCACCACGAGCACGCAGACATCGGCGCGCTCCATGGCGCGCGCCGTCCGCAGCGTCGAGTAGAACTCGATGTCGTCTTCCACCTTGCTGCGCTTGCGCAGCCCGGCGGTGTCGATGAACACCAGCGTGTGCCCTTCGTAGCCGAGCGGCGTGTCGATCGCGTCGCGGGTCGTGCCGGGCTCGTCCGCCACGACCAGCCGCTCCTCGCCGAGCAGGCGGTTCACCAGGCTGGACTTGCCGACGTTCGGCTTGCCCACCACCGCCACCTGGACCGCACCCCCGTCAACCCCGGGCTCGCGCCCGGAGTCAGTGTTGAAAACCTCCACCACCCGGTCCAACAGGTCCCCCGAGCTCTTGCCGACCGCGGCGGACACCGGAAACGGATCGCCCAGGCCGAGCTCGTAGAACGCGAGGTGCCGCGTGTCCCGGGGCAACTGGTCGGCCTTGTTGGCCACCAGGATCACGGGACGGCGTGCTGTCCGCAGATACTGCGCGATCTCCAGGTCGGCGGGGTGCACGCCCGCTGCGACGTCGACCAGGAACAACACGACATCGCTCGCGGCCACCGCCGCCTCGACCTGGGTGCGGATCGCACGGTTCAGCTGATCGTGCGCGCCCGGCACCATCCCGCCCGTGTCCACCAGCCAGAACCGCCGCCCGTTCCACTCGGCCGCGCCGAAATGCCGATCGCGCGTGACCCCGGGGCGGGCATCGACGATCGCGTCTCGACCGCCGACCAGCCGGTTGAACAGCGTCGACTTGCCGACGTTAGGGCGGCCGACGATCGCGACCGTCGGGGCTGCGCCCTTCATCCCTGCCCCACCCCGAACGCGGAACGCAGAAGTGGGAACGCGGAACGAGAGGCAGGTGCGTCTGTTCCGCGTTCCGCGTTCCGCGTTCCGAGTTCACCCAACGCGTCCGCAAAGTCATATGACAGGCGCACGGGCATTGGTACCCGGGCCGCCAGCTCGTCGGCGCTCAGGTCGTCCACGAACACCAGGTCGTCGTTCACGGCCTCGGCGGGGAGCAGCACGAAGTCCAGGTCCCCTCGCTCCGCGAGCGCCCCTTCGACTGCGGCTCCGGGAAGGAGTCCCGCCGTGGTGACCGACGATCCGAACAAGGTGTTCTCGACCACGATCAGCTCGAACGAGCCGCCGGTAGTCGACGCGACGTCGGCCAGCACCTGCGGCATCAAGGGGCCCATGGCCCTCCCCGTGACGACCCCGATCCGCTTCCCCGCCAGGTCGGGAAGCCGATCGACGGCTGCCGCGATCCTGGTCTGGAGATACCGCACCGCGCCCACGCCGTTCTCGCGCTGCTCGAACTCGCCATACCAGGCCGCTCCCGGAAGCGGCTCTCCCGCCTGGAGGTACAGATCGTCCGCGCCATAGCACCACGGCCCGCCCCGCTCCACCAGCGCCCGCGCGGCCATACGATCGACGCTCGCGAGCGCCGCCCGGCATTCCGCCTGGGTCGGCTCCCGCACCAGCGCGCGCTTCGAGAACTCCGTGAGCGCCACCGGAACGACGGACACCGATAACAGGGCCGCCCCAAGGTCGTAGAGATCGGCGAGCGTGCGCTCTAGCACCGGACCGTCGTTCACCTCTGGAACGAGCACTACCTGGGCATGAAACGCGATGCCGCGCTCCGCGAACCAGCGCAGCTGAGGAATGATGTCAGGGGCTTCGGGGTTGCGGAGCAGCCAGCGGCGGACGGTGGGGTCCGTGGCGTGCACCGACACGTACAATGGCGACAGCCGGTACTCGACGATGCGCGCCGTGTCCCACGGCTTCAGATTCGTAAGGGTGGCGAAATTGCCGTAGCGAAACGACAGGCGGTAGTCGTCGTCCCGGATGTAGAGCGGCGACCTCAGACCCGCGGGATTGCCGTCGACGAAGCAGAAATCGCAGTGGTTGCCGCAGCGCCGAATCCGCGGCGGCTCGAGTGTCACGCCCATGGGGAGCCCTTCGGGGCGCTCGATGTCGAACTCGACTTCCTCCCCCGTGCCCATCCGGGCGGCGAGCACGAAGCGGTCGTCCGCCGTGAGGAACTCCCAGTCGAGGAAGTCCTCCAGCGCCCGGCCGTTGACGGCCAGGAGCTCTGTTCCCGGGACGAGCCCCAGCTCAGCGCCAAGGGAGTCGGGCGCCACCGACTGGACGCGAATCATGCCACACTCAACCTGACCTTCAAGGACTTTGTGAGGCCAGACGTCGCAACCCCAACGCAGGCCAGAACTTCCGACAGTTACGAAATATGACTTATGAGGCGCGGTAGCGCCAGCCGGCAATTCGCTTGCCGCTCACTTGGAGCTCGAACGGGTGGTTCTGGCGGGGAGCGAGGGAGGGCACGTCGTGCGTGGCCGTCGCGACGACCTGGCCGGAGGCGTCGAGGAACTCGACGGTCAGGCGGAACGGCGTGGAGGGCGTGGACTTGAGGTTCAGCGCGGCCGCTGCGAGCGACGCGCCCGCGGTGTCGGGGACGAAGCTCGGCGCGGAGATCTCGACGGCCAGGCCGGAATCGGCTCGGGCGACGTACGCCTTGGTCGAATCGCGCCGGCGACCAAAATCCCATCCCGCGGCCACGAGCTTGAGGGAGGCACGATTGAGCGGGTCGAGCGCGAGCAGCCGCTGCGCCACGGGCAGCAGGGAGGCCGAGTCCCGCAGCTGGTAATAGGCCACGGCGAGGGAGAACAGGGCGTCGCGGCGGTACGGGTTCCTGGCGAGCCCGAGCGTCAACGCGCGCGCGCCGGCGCGGTACATGCCCTGCTCCACCATGCGCGTCCCCGTCCCGAACAGCGCATCGGGTTCGAGGTCGGGCGCATGTGCCGCCAACGAATCGAACACAGCGGCGGCGAGCGCCCAGCGGCCACTCTGCGCGTACAGGGTCGCGAGCGAGATCGCCGCCTCCGGCTCCCCAGGGTAGGCCGTGACGTAGTCCGCGAGCGCATCGATGGCCGGTGCGAACGCGGCGACGAGCGCGCTCGAGTCGGCGGCGATCTGTGCCAGCGCGGCGGCGAGCCGGGCGCGCCGCTGCGCCACGGCTTGGGCCCGCGCCGTGGAGTCACGTGTGAACAGCTGCTGGTCGGCGGGAGCGAGACGCGTCCCGCGGGCCCGGCGCGACTGGGAGGAGGCGAGCAGCCGGGCGAGCACGGTCGAGTCGCTCGTGATCCCCCGTTGCGTGGAGTCGAGACTGGACCGCAGCCGCAGCACCTGCTGCGCCGCGGGGTGTCCCTGGACCTTGCGCACCACCAGATGCCAGGCGTTCGCAAGGGCGTCCCGTTTGTCGCGTGCGAAGGCGGTGTCCGCGCCGGCTGTCTTCGCGGCGAGCCGATAATAGACGTACGCCGAGTCGTCGTTGCCCCGGCTCGCGAACAGCGCCGCCGCCGCAGCCGGAGCCTTCGGGTTGGCGGGCTCGAGCCGCGCTGCTACGCGCAGCAGGGCGAGACCGGAGTCCTGCTTGCCGTCCTGCCAGGCGGCGAGGCCGTTGTTGAGCAGCTCCCCCCAGAGATCGTGACGGTAACTCGCGATGTCGTCCGCGCAGGTGCGCGCGAGCGCGAGGGCCCGGGCGAGCGCCGTGTCGGCGCCCGCCACATCGCCGGCGGTGACCGCGAGCCTGCCCAGGTAGTACCAGGCGGCGGGATTGGCGCCCTGTTTGTCCTGGAGGATGGCCTCGGTGAGGAGGCGCTTCGCTTGAGCGAGCTGCGGGTCGCGCGACTCGGGCTTCTCGACCGCGCTTTTCAGCGCGGTTATCGCGTTGTTGATCTTCGAATTAGCCGGAGGCACATCGCAGGGAGGCTGAGGCGGTGTCCACCCCCCTTGAGCCGGGAGCGAGGCACCCGGCACGAGCGCGAGGGCCAGGAGAGCCGCGGCGGCACGCATGGCGCGATAGAAATGGCGCAAGAACGAGTCGCTGTCAATTCCCAGAGTCCGGGAGCGACGCTCCCAACTCGCCCAGGGCCACGAGCGCACGATGACGATCAGGGTCGAGTCGTGCCGCGTGCGCGAGGAACTGTCGGTATTGGTCAACGGCCTCGCGGGCCTGGCCTTGGGCGCGGGATACCGTTGCGAGCCAATAATAAGGCGCGGCGTAGTAAGGATCGAGCGCAATCGCTTGCTCCAACTGTACCGCCGCTTCGTCCAGTCTGCCTGCCCCGGCAAGCACGACTCCGTCGTACAGACGGAGCGCGGGGTCCCGGCCCTCGAGTTGTACCGCCATGTCCAGCTCCGCCAAGGCGGTGCCCGTATCGCGGAGTGCGAGCGCCGCACCGGCGAGACGGACGTGCGCCCAGTAGAACGCGAGGTTCTCTGTGAGGGCCCGTTGAAAGGCGGCTCGCGCGGCCGGGAAATCGTCCTGCTGCACCCGCGCGATGCCGATGGCGTACTCGAACATTTCGACCGAGGGAACGATGGCCGAGAGCTGTGCTTCGGTCCGGCCGCGCAGCGAGTCGCGTGCCGCTGCCAGCTCGGCGACAGCACGGTCGTAACGGCCGAGGAAGAACAGTGCCCTGGCCCGGTAGATTCGCACGCCGATGTCCTCCGGATGTTTGGCCAGGGCAAGGCCAAACAAGCTGTCGGCGGCTCCGAAGTGCCGGGAGGAGAACGCCAGCCAGCCGTCATGCATTGGATCGCCCCGTCGACCGGGGGCCAGCCCACGAAACTCGAGATCGTTGAACAGGAAGGGGTTCCGCGCCCACGCGATGCGCATCAGCGAGTCAACCAGCTGCACTTGGCGTGGGGTGATCGCGACGCGCTTGGTCGCTCTGACCGACCGGGTCTTGAACCACGTCTCGAACGCATCGTGCTGCAATGCCTGCAAGACCAATAAGCCACGCGCATAGAGCGGATCCGGCCAGGCCGGGTCAAGCCGGGAGGCCCAATAAAGCGCCATCTCTGCCGTGTCGAGCTTCAGGCCGAACCGTACGAGCGGCTCGCCCCAGTGGTAGTAAGCGGCGGCGGCGTTGCTGTCGGCATCCGCAGGGAGGCGAGGGCGCGGCAACTCGATCCCCGAATCGATCCGGGATTCCAGTGCCTCCAGGCGCGACGTCGTAGTGCGAAGTGGCTGCGGCGAGCTACAGAACGCGAAGGCGACGGCGAGCACCACGACGCCGCAACCGGCGACTCTAAACGCGTGATCACGGTGCACTTTCACCGCGCCGGCGACCCGTGCAGATAGTCGGCAAGTCGTGGGAAGTACTCCAAGGCTGCGCGAACATCCGGGTCACTGCGCAGGCGCAGGTCGTCGCCCCCGCCCGGCGGCCAGCGGACTGTCGCCGCGCGCGCCGCCAGCAACAGAGTAAGGCGATCGGCGAGCGCACTGTCGACTTGTGCGCGCACGTGAAGCCGGTCCCGCACGCGCGTGAGAAACGATATCAGAAGCCGGTCGTGCCACTGCTCGCGATCCACCAGCCACCGCTCCCGCGCCGCCGCTGTCGCCGGCAGCGTTTCGGCTACGCTGTCTGCGACGGCATCCGCGAAACTACTGTCCTGGGCCACGCTCCACCAAACCGGGAGGTCCGTCGGCGGGGGTAACGGAACGTCCGGCATGATCCCGCCACCGCCACGCACGTCGCGCCCATGGTCGGTCTTGAACGTCGCAAGCGTGTCCTCCGCGGCCCCCGACTTCCCGGCGAACGACCAATACTGCTCGTAGGGGATGCCGTGGTAGCGACGTTGAATCAGGCGGCCGCTCGGCGTGAACACGCGAGCAATCGTGAGCTCCACCACGTCACCGGACGGAACGAGGAGGAAACCGGTCTGCACGAGGGCTTTGCCGAAGGAGCGTTGCCCAAGGATGAGCGCCCGATCGTGATCTTGCAGCGAGCCGGCGAGCGCTTCGGCCGCACTGGCGCTATAGCGATTGATCAGCACGACGACGGGCAAGTCGCGAAAATGACCATCGTGCTTGGTGACGTACTCGTGGCTCGCGTCCTTCTTGCGTCCCTCGGTTCGAAACACGAGAGCACCTTTGGGAAGGAACTCGGAGGCGATGTCCACCGCCATGTCGATGATGCCCCCGGGATTGTCGCGAAGATCGAGGACCAGGCGCCGGGCCCCCTGCGCCTGCAGCCCCCTGACGGCATCCCGCAGCTGATCCCCGGCTTTGGGACCGAACCAGGTGAGTCCCACATAGCCCGTGACGCCGTCGGCCATTCGGGAGATCGCCATCGGGGGTGGTCTCAACGCCTCACGGGTGAGCGTCAGAGACAGCGTGTCGGGCTCCAGTCGCGGACCCCGCCGTATTCGAATCCGTACCTTGGAACCCTTCGGCCCGGTGAGCCGCAACGCCACGTCGGTCGGTTTGAGACCGGCGACCGAGCTATCGTTGATGGCCGCGATCCGGTCGCCCGGCTGGACGCCCGCCTTCGCCGCCGGAGTCCCGGGGTCAACGGCGAGCACGGTCGCGCTGCCGTCTTCGTCTTCCAGCTGTACCCCGACCCCGGGAAGCTCGCCCCGCAAGAATGCCGACTGCTGCTCCCACTCCGCGCGCGACATGAAGTGGCTATGGGGATCGAGAACGTGCAGCATCCCGTCGATTGCCGCGTGCACGAGCTCATGATAGGCGACTGAGTCGACGTAGTTTACGCGGATCTGACTCAGCACGGCGGAGAACGTCTGCAGCTCCTCGTATGCGCTGGGCGGGCGTTGGAGCGGCTTCGCGGGTTCCTGGGCACTTCCCGGCGAGACACCCATGGCGACCGTCGCTGCGACGGCCGCACCGCTGCCGAGCCCCAGGGCACGCGTGAGGAGACGCATCGGGGCGCTAGAAATGGCGCGTCGGGGAGCGGGTGTCAACTCCCCGGGGCTACGCCCGTGTCGCCCGCAGCACCTCCTCGGGCGTCGTCTTTCCCGCCCGCACCAGCCGAAGGCCATCGTCTCGCAGCGAGCGCATCCCCTGCTCCGCCGCGAGCCGGCGCAATTCCCCCGCACCCCGCCGCCCGAGCAGCTCGGTGCGGATGCGTTCGTCCAGCGCCAGCAGCTCGTAGATCCCCACCCGTCCGCGGAATCCCGTGCTGCGGCATGCCGCGCAGCCGGCGCCGCGCCGAACCATCGTGAGCTCCTCCGGCCGTGCGCCGAAGGCGTCGAGCATGGCGCGGTCGGGGGCCATCTCCCGCGCACAGCTCTCGCACGACGGGCATCGAGACATCGACCAGCGCGATCTGCGGACGCCGCTCGCCCGCCAGCTCGACCGCGCGCCGACCGTCGTCCACTGCCCCCACGACGATATATCCGCGCCGCAGCAGCTCGGACGCCAGCAGCTCGAGCAGCAGCTGCCACCGGTCGGCGAGGAGCACCCGCCGCGAACGGCGCCGGTCACGGCGGAGGTGAAGACGAAACGCTTGCTTGGCCGCTGGCATGGCCTCTTGGCATCCGGCTTCGGCTCAAGGATCGCTGCGGACTCGACGCGGCTGTCCACCACGATGGCGGGCGGCGTGTGCCCCGTCCGCGCCTCGCGCACTACACGGATGCGATGACGCGCGTCGGGGATGCTACCAGTAGGCGTTCGAGCGCACGTCGCGCGGTGACGCGCCGCACGTCGTCCATGGTCGCCGCGCAACGGCGTGTGCAGCGGAATCGCAACACGTATCGAGACGCGGGAACTGGCGTGCGTCGGGAGAGGGTGCTAACTCCAGAAAAACGTGACCACGGCACCTGCAGGAAGCACGTAACGGAAGGACTGCCCCGACCACCGCACGGCGAAGGTCCGCTCCTGGGCGGTGGTATTGACCACGATGAGCGCCTTGGAGCTACCGTCCGGGTTCCGGAAGGCCACGGTTTCGAGATCGCCGCAAAGGAGGTCGACGCAACCCGCCGCGCCCCCGGCCTCACGAAGCGGCTCGCGTGGCCCAGGGCATAGTACTCGACGTTGCGCGTCACCGCGCCGCCGGACGTGATGGTTACGACGCCCCGGCAGTTGCCGCACCCACCCGTGTGCGGCCCGTGCTGGTCATCGAGCGCCAGGTTCCAGAGAATGACGCCCTTTGCCCAGTCCCGGGTGGCACCGATGATCAGCGTGCGCACGAACCACTTGAGATTGTCCGCGAAGGTGGGCGCCCACTCGCCGCCCGAGCACTCCGTGAAATACGCGTCCTTGTCCGGATGGGCATCGTGTACGACGTTCTGGGCCGAGACGTCCCCGGCATAACAATGCCACGCGACGCCGGCGATGTAGCGAGCGGCGGTCGAGTCGCTCAGCACCTGCAGCGGTGACTGCGGCTCATCCCAGTTGTGATCCCAGTCGAGAATGAGCGTCGCGATGCCGCTGCGAGCGAACAACGGCCCGAGGTACTGACTGATGACTTGGGCGCGGACCGGCGGGTCGAGCCGCATGCCGGGGTAATCCGCCGGCTCGTAATGCGGCTCGTTCTGCAGCGTGATCGCGTAGATGGGCACGCCTTCCGCGCGGTACGCCTCGACATAGCGGCGGAAGTACTCGGCGAAGGGTGCGTACGCCTCGGGGAGTAGCGTCCCCTGGAGGTGGACCGGTCGTGGTGGAGCGCCATGGGGTCTAAGGTTTCCTGGTCACAAGTACCGATCTTATAAGACTCGAGAGCGGGCGACGGGATTCGAACCCGTGACGTCCAGCTTGGGAAGCTGGCATTCTACCCCTGAATTACGCCCGCAAACTCTCCCTGGTGCAAAACCATAATCACCGCACGCCCGCGCCTGCGAGGCGTCAATCCGCTGCAGCGCAATTTACATGCCCGTCCGCCAAACCAAAAGCCGCACCGCCATTAGCCGCGCTTGTATCGCCAGGCTACCACACCCGGCTGCTCGACCTTCAGCTTGAATCCCTGGCTGGCGCTCGGCTCCAGGGCCGGAATGTCCTGGAGTTGCGTCGCCACCACGTTCCCTTTCGCATCCAGGAAATCGAACGTGATCTTGAGTGGCGGCGACGCCTTGGGCCGGAAATTCGTCATCTGCCCGTCGAGTGTCGCCCCTTTCTCCGTCGGCGTGAAGCTCGACACGGTGATCTCCACCGGCAGCGAATCGGCGATCGTCAGGTAGTACAGCACCGAGTCCTTGTTGCCTTTGAGCTGCCATCCACCCGCGAGCTTGGCGAGCGACGAGCGGTTCAACGGGTCCAGGGCGTACAGCCGCTGGGCGAGCCCCAGCACGTTCGCCGTGTCGCCGATAGTGTATGAGACGCCGGCGAGGTTATACAGCGCGTCCCGAGAATACGGATTCTTCGTGAGGCCAGCCTCGTACGTCTTGGCCACCAGCCGGTACTGCGGGTCGACGAGCGCGTGGTACTTGCGCATGGTGTCGGCCGCCGCCGGCGCGCACCGCGCCGCCACTTGGCGCGCCGTGAGCACGGGGCTCTTTTTCTTCGCGGCTTTGGCGCAGTCGGCGTCCATGACGGCTGTGTCCGGCGACGAGGCAATGGCGCTCAGCAGTGAGCGCGCAGCAGCAAACAGATCCTCCGCGGTGGCCGAGTCGGCGTGGTCGAGGACGCGATTGTACAGCGCGACGGCGGAATCCACCTTGTTGGCGCGCAGGTACAGTTCGGCGAGATTCGCGGTTCCCGGGATGTCGGTGGGGTAGGCCGCCAGAAACTCGTGGTACGCGGCCGCGGCCTCGGCGTAACGCTCCGCGCCATGATACACCCGCGCCACGTTCAGCAACGCTTCGTGGCGATCCTTGGCGTATTTCGGATCAGAGGCCGCCGGCACGGCCAGCCTGAAGTACTTCACCGCCGAGTCCAGGCGAGCCGCATAAACGAGCGAGTCCGTGTGGTACTTCGCCGCGTCCGTCCGCTTGAGCGCCGAATCGGGTTCTGGGCGGCTCACGAACAGGTCCCCGAGATAGATGAAGCCCAGCGGCTCTGCCTGATAGATCTGATTGGCGCGCCGAAACGCCACGATCGCCGAGTCGTTCTTCCCCGCCTGCCACGCTCCCGCTCCGGCGTTGAAAACTGGCACCCATGCCTGGCGTCGGTACAGCCCGATGTCCTCCTTGCAGGCGGGCGCGAGCGCCAGGGCCTTCGAGAGCGCCGAGTCCGCGCCCGCGAGGTCATCCACCATCAGGTAGTAGCGCCCCAGATAGTACCACGCGGCCGGATTCTTCTCCTGCTTGCCGCTGGTCACCGCCTGGGTGAGCGAGCGCTCGGCGTCCTTGAGATCCTTGGCCTTCTGGTCCGCGAACTTGGTGGAGAACGCGCTCCTGAGCGACTGCATTCCGCTGTTCACCAGCTGGTGCCCCGGCTTGATGTCGCACCCCGCAGGGAGCCAGATCCCGGTTTGCGCCGCGAGGGGCGCCGCACCGGCGGTACAAATCCACCCGACAAGGCCGATGAACCGCTGCACGCTCATGATCACTCCTTCGATTTGGCAACCAGCGCCTCGGCGTCGCGTTGCGCGACCCGGGCCACCTCCAGCGGCGGCCGGCCCAACGCCCGGGCGGCCGCGAGAACATCCTCGTACTCGGGCTTGACCCGCACGCCGTCCGCGTCAGGCTGCTCCAGCACCTTCACTCGGACAGCGACCTGCGGAGCCAGCTCCACGGTCACCTGGCGCCGCGCCAGCGTGGCCCGCTCCGCCACCCAGCGACGCACTCCCGCGGTCGTGCTGTGGCGGAACAGCGCGGCCGTCACCGCCTCACCCAGCTCCTCGGGGGCCACGACCTCCACCCGAAACCCGGAACGGCCCTTCTTCATCTGCACCGGCCAGGTCTGCACATCCAGTGCCCCGGCGGCGACCAGCGCCTGCCGCAACGGCTCCACGTACTCGGGGCTCATGTCGTCCAGATCGGTGGCAACGAGCGTCACCCGACCGGCTTCGGCCGCCTGTTCCGCGACGAGCACCCGCAACGCGTTGGGGTAGCGCCCGGGGTTCCGCTGCCCCGCCCCCCACCCGCTCTTCACGAGGCGCCACCGCTCGGGCGGCGCGCCGGCCGCCAGCACGCGCACCAGCGCCGCTCCCGTGGGCGTGGTGGCTTCCCCTTCCACTGGGCCGCCCCCGCCCCCACCCCCCGCCAACTCGAGGCCTTCCAGCAGAATGGCTGTCGCGGGGGCGGGGACCGGAAGCGCGCCATGCGCCGCCTCGATCCAGCCGCGGCCCACGGCCACCGGCCACGAGTAGATCGCTTCCACGCCCAGTTGCTCGAACCCCTCGATCGCACCGACGATGTCGAGCACAGCGTCCACCGCCCCGACCTCGTGCAGATGCACCTCCTCCGGAGCCACGCCGTGCACACGCCCCTCGGCCTCGCCCACCAGCCGGAACGCCCGCACCGCCCGCTCCCGCACCCACTCCGACACGGGCGCCCGCTCCACCAGGCGCACCAACTCCCCCACATGGCGCCCGTGGGGCTGCTCCGGGATAGCGAACTCGACCTGCGTGCACCGTACGCCGCAGCGCGCCACATCGCGCACGCTGACCCCTACTCCAGCGAGTCCCAGGCGGCCGGGTAACCCCTCGAGCCAGGCTGACGGCACGCCGAGGGACAGGAGCGCTCCCAGGGTCATGTCGCCCGAGATGCCGGCGGCGGGGTCCAATATGGCGATGCGCATAGCTTCGCGAAGCGGCGGAATATTAACGGGTTAGGACCTGTAGAGCCACCCGGCCCCGGTGTTGAACACCACTACGCGCTCGCCACCTTGGATCAGCCCGCGCGCCTCGAGTTCCAGCGCGCCGGCCAACGCCGCCCCTCCTTCGGGGCAGGCGTCGATCCCTTCTGCTTGGAGCTCGCGCGCCGCCGCCTGGAGCTGGTTGTCGGTCACCGCCACGGCGGCACCACCACTCTCCCGCAGCGCCCGCAGGATCAGGCGATCCCCGAGCGGGCGCGGCACCCGCAAGCCGGCGGCGACGGTCGACGGATCGGGCCAGGCGGCGCAGGCGTCGTCGCCGGCCTCGAACGCCCGCACCACCGGGGCACACCCAGCGGCCTGCACGCTGAACATGCGCGGCGGCGTCCCGCGGAGCCAACCCGCGCGCGTCAGCTCGCCGAATGCCTTCCACATGCCGATGAGGCCCGTGCCGCCACCGGTGGGATAGACGATCGCATCGGGCAGCGTCCAGCCGAGCTGCTCCGCCAGCTCGAGGCCCAACGTCTTCTTTCCTTCGATTCGATAGGGCTCGCGCAACGTGGACACGTCCACCGCCCCCGTCTCCGCCGCGAAGGCACGAGCGGCCGCACCACAGTCGCCGATGTGTCCCTCCACCAGGACCAGATCGCCGCCGAAGCTCCTGATTTGAGAGAGAATCGTGGCCGGCGTGCTGGCCGGCGCATACACCCGTCCCGGCACACCGGCGCGAGCGGCATAAGCGGCGAGGGCGACACCGGCGTTCCCCGCGGTGGGGACCACAAATGACTTGGCGCCCGCCCGCACCGCGCGCGTGACCGCGGCGGCGAGGCCGCGCGCCTTGAAGGAGCCCGTCGGGTTGGTGCTTTCGTCCTTCACCCATAATTGAGAGAGACCGTGCCTCGCGGCGAGCCGCGGCACCGGCAAGAGGGGCGTGCCGCCCTCCCCCAGCGTCACTGGCTGCTCGCCGTCCGAGAGCGGCAGCCATTCGCGGTAGCGCCACATGGTCCAGTCGCGCTCCGCGAGCAGCGACTTCACATCGGGCGGCGGGGCGGAGGCATAGCGCAAGAGATACGGCTGGCCGCAGTCGCACACGCCGGCCAGTCCCCCCGCCGCGCGCGTCCTGCCGCAGGAGGAGCACTCGAGCGACCAGGGGAGCCTCCCGACCTGCACTGCCTCACGCACGGACATGCAACCGATCCAGAATGCGCTCCGCGAGCTTGGCGGAGAATCCGGGAAGGGCCGCGATCTCCGCCGGCGTCGCGGTCTTCACTCCCGCGAGCGAGCCGAATCGCTCGAGCAATGCCCGCCGGCGACCCGGCCCGATCCCGGGAATGGCCAGCAGCTCGGAGGTGATGGTGCGCCGGGAGCGCCGCTGGCGGCTGTAACTCACGGCGAAGCGATGCGCCTCGTCACGGGCACGCTGCAGCAGCTTGAGCGAGGGGCTGCGGCGCGACAGGCGCAGCGGCTCCGCCTGCCCCGGCTGATAGATCTCCTCCTCGCGCTTGGCGAGACTCACGATCGGCAGCTGCTCCAGACCGGCGCGCCGGGCCGCATCGAGTGCCGCGCCCAGCTGTCCCTTCCCGCCGTCGATCACCATGAGATCGGGCAGCGGCTTGTCTTCGGCGCGGCGGCGGGTGAGATAGCGCGTCACGACCTCGTGCACGGCCGCGAAATCGTCCTGCGAGGCGCCCCGGATCCGGAAGCGCCGGTACTCCGCCTTCTTGGGGCGGCCCGCCTCGAACCACACCAGCGAGCCCACCGTGTCCCGCCCCTGATTGGTCGAGATGTCGATGCACACGAACGCCCGCGGCACGGTCGCGAGCCCGAGGTCGCGTCCCAGCGCGAACACGGGATCGGCCGCTCGCTCCTCGATGTCGAAGCTCTCGATCTTCAGGCTGTCGAGCAGATAGCGCGCGTTCTGGTCCGCCAGCTCGGCGAGCTTGGCGTCGCTGCCGCGTTGCGGCACGTGCCAGTCCACCGCGGGCGCGAGCTCGGCGAGGGAGGCGAGATCGTCCGGGGGGAACGGCAGCAGCGCCCGCTTCGCCCGCACTTCCAGCGGCAGGTAGCAGCGCACCAGAAACGCGGCGAGGATCGCGCCTTCGGTCTCGTGTTCCGCGTTCTCGAGGAACCAGTGGTCGCGCGCGATCAGCTTGCCATCGCGCACCCGCAGCACCACGCCGCACACGTCATCGCCGTCGCGCGCCAGCCCCACGGCGTCCGCGTCGCCGCGTCCGATCAGCTCGACCGCCTGGGGCTGCTCCAGCTGGTCGAGCCATTTCAGTGCGTCACGCAGCTGGGCGGCCCGCTCGAAATCGCGCTGTTGCGACGCCTGCTGCATGCGCTCGCGCAGCCGGATGCGCACGTCCACGGTCTTGCCTTCGAGGAACACCACGACGTCGTCGATCATCCGCCGGTACTCGGCCTCGCTCTGGTAGCCCACGCACGGGGCGCGGCACCGCTCGATGTGGTAGTCGAGGCACGGGCGGGCGGGTGCGTCGCCTGGCAGATCCCAATGACACGAGCGGACGGTGAAAATGCGGCGGATGATCCGGAGCGTCTGGCGCAGCGTGGCCACGTCGGTGTAGGGCCCGAAAAAGCGCGCGCCCGCCATGGCCACGCGGCGCACGACCAGCACCCGCGGGAACGGCTCTCCCAGCGTCACGGCGATGCGCGGGTAGCTCTTGTCGTCGGTGAGACGGATGTTGAACCGCGGCTGGTGCTCCTTGATGAGATTGTTCTCGAGCAGCAGCGCCTGGGCCTCGTTCGGGACGATGATCGTCTCGAGGTCGGCGATCTGCCCCACCAGCGCCGCCCGCTCCGGCGTGGCGCCGCCGTCGGGACCGAAGTAGCTGGGCACCCGGGCGCGCAGGCTCTTCGCCTTGCCCACGTAGAGCGTCTCACCGGCTGCGCTCTTCCACAGATACACGCCGGGCTTGTCGGGGAGGGCGTCTAGCGTGCGTGCGAGGCGGTCAGGGATTCCCATGTGCGGATCGCGTCGGGATGCTTCAAGAGCAGCGTCAGCGCGGCGTACACCACCCCAAAGATAGCGAGCACGAGCAGCCCGCGGGGCACCGGCCCGAGACCGGTCGTGAGGTGCGCCGCCCCGACGGCGGCGGCGCCCGCCGCGACGCCGGCCCCGAGCGTAACCCCGAACGCCCGCCAGTCGGGACCGCGCAGCACGCCGCCGATACGCCGGCTCAGGTCGCGGAGGTGGAGCGTGGTGTTCAGAAACGCGCCGATCGACGATCCCAGCGCGATCCCCGGTGCCCCCAGCCAGCGCATCAGGACCCAGGCGAGGCCCGTCGAGACCACCAGTGACAGCGCCGCGATCTTCACCGGCGTGCGCGTGTCGCGCATGGCGTAGAACCCCGACGCGAACAGCTTCACGGTCGCCTGTCCCAGCAGCCCGACCCCGTACGCAGCGAGCACACTGCCCACCAGGGCGGTGGCGTCGGCCGTGAAGCGGCCGGTCTGATACAGCGCCGCGACGATCTCCCGGGCCAGGGCGATGAACGCGATGGAGGAGGGGACGATGAAGAACACGATGCGCCGAAACCCCACGGCGATCCGTGCCCGCAGCTGCTCGTTCGGCGCGAGGCTCCCGGCTGCGCCGCCGGCGGCGTCGCGCGACAGCTCGGGCAGCGACACGGCGGCGACGGACACGCCGAACAGGCTGATCGGCAGGACCTGGATCAGCTGGGCATAGCCCAGCGCCGACACGCCACCGGGTCCCGTGAACGAGCCGAGCAGCGTGTCGATAAGCCCGGAGAGCTGCGCGACGCCGGCGCCAACCAGCAGCGGCAGCCAGGCCAGCAGCACGCTCCGGACACCCTCGGGAGCGGCGGAGATGCGCAGGGCGATGCCGTGGAGCAGTCGCCAGCAAACGGGGAGCTGCACCGCGATCTGTAGCACGCTCCCCGCCACCGTGCCCCACGCGAGCGCCAGCGACAACCGGTGCAGCTGCACGTCCGGCGCCAGGGTCCGGTTGGCGAACCACGTGCCGGCGGCGAGCATCGCCACGATCCCGGCGACGTTCCAGAGCGCGGGAGCCGCGTACGGCAGGAAAAAGTGGCGGTGCGTGTTGAGCACGCCAAGGCACCAGGCCGAGATCACCATCAGCCCGGTCATCGGAAACAGAACCCGTACCAGTGTGATGGTGAGCTGGCGGCGCGGCTCGTCGAACCCTTTTGCGATCACCGTGGTAATCGCGGGCGGAGCAGGGCGAGCACGCCCGACGCGAGCAGCAGCAGTCCCAGCACGGCCCCGGCGAGCGCGCGCGCCGCGCTCTTGTCCGACCGCTCGTTGAGCGCGGCGTACACGGGAATGAACGAAGCGGAGAGTGTGCCCTCGCCCAGCAGGTTGCGGATCGTGTTGGGGATGCGCAGCGCGGCGCGAAACGCGTCGGCCGGGATGCTGTCGTTGCCGAAGTAGTACGCGAACACGCGCTCGCGCACGTAGCCGAGCACGCGGGTCACCAGGATCCCGGCGGCTACCCGGGCCGCCTGGCGCCCGCCGCCCCCGGCTGACCCGAGTGATGTCAGGAGTCGGGCTTCTTCTTGCGGGGGTCTTCCAGCAGCCGCTGCACGAACTGCAGCTCCTCGCGCATCCCGCTGATGGAGCGGTTCAGCTCTTCCAGGTCGGTCTCGAGCACCTCGACCCGGCGCTCCAGCCGCCGTACGGCAGTGCCTCCCCCTGTTCCCCCCGCGCCCCCCTCATCTCCGTCGCCGCCCTCAAGCCGCCGGGCGAACGAGCGCCCCAAGGGCGAATCGACCAGGATCGCGGTGATGGGAATCATGAGGGCGACGAGCAGCACGACGACCAGGAGCCACATGAGAGCATTCTACGAGGCGCCCGCCCACCGCGCCACCTCCTGCTCGAGCGCATCCACGAGCGCCGGCCCGTAGCGGATCGAGAACGAGGCGAGCGTGAGCCCGCGCTCCTGCGGCTGACCCTGCGGGTACACGGCGGCGCGCGCGCGGGCGATCTGACGGATCAGGGTCTCGCCCTCGAGACGCTTCAAGCTCGCCACCAGCTTTTTTTCGATCGTCTGTGCGCCCGAGAGGGCCGCGTTGCGGGCCGACTCCACGGTCCGCTCGAGCGTGGGATCGATGCGCACCGCCGACTCGCGCAGCGCCGCGTAGTGCTCCTCGATGCCATGCCGCAGCGCGGCCAGGGTCGCGACCGTTTCCGCCGGGAGCTCGTCGCGCACCAGGCGCGCTTCCAGCTCGCCCGGCTTCCCGTCGAGCGCCGCCAGGTCCAGGCCGTGGCGCTCCATCAGCTTTTCCACCCGACTCTCCACGAGCACGCCGGACCAGCGCGGCACCGGTGCCTGACGGGTCACGCCCAGCGTTTCGTACAGCGAGGCGGCGTCGGGGAGATACTTGAGCTCCGCGGGACCGCCCGCGTAGCCGAGCGTCGGGAGCAGCGCCGCTTCCACGGCGGGCCGCAGCAGCACATTGGGGGAGAGCCGCTCCGGCGCGTCGCGCGCCAAGCGCGCGAGGTCGGCGCGACTGAAGCGCTCGCCGCTGCGGCGGGTCACGAAGCCGTCGCCGTCGCGCTGCAACCGGTCCCGGCCCTGGCTCGCCTCGACGAAGACCGGCGTGTAGCCATCGGGGAGCGTGACGTCGAGCCCCTTCAGGACCCAGGGGGCAGCCGCGCGCTTGGCGCGGGGGTCGTGCACGCGCAGCACGACGAGCCCGCGCGGGCCGAGCAGGGCGTCGAGCGCCTGCGCGAAGGCATCGGCGAGCGTGGCCTCGGGACGATACCACCGTCCCAGCCATTCGAGCACGCCCGCCTTGAATTCGGTGTCGGGCGTGCCCTCCTCGAGTTGCCGCAGTGCGCCGGCGATCTCCGGGCCGCACGGCTCGCGCGCCAGCGGCAGCATCGGAGCCTCGGCCGGGCGCTCGCGCAGCTTTACGTACGAAGGCTCGCCGTTCTTGTCCAGGAACCAGGCGTGGTTCGCCTCGGCAAAGTCGTGGTCGTCCCCTGCAACCCAGAACACCGGCACCACGGGCGTGCGCCGCTCGCGCGCCACCCGCCGGGCGAGCGCGATCGCCGAGAGGGCCTTGTAGATGGTGTACAGCGGGCCGGTGAAGAGCCCTGGCTGCTGGCCGGTCGTGATGACGAGCACGTCGCCCGCGGCGAGCTGATCGCGCCCCGGCCCCGGGAGGGCGGCCGCGATCACGTCCGCGTCCACGCGCCGCGGCGCGAGCCGCGTCTCGGGGAGCGCGAGCGGTGCGATCGGCGTTGCCACTATCCGCGGAATCACGTTTCCCCGTTCCCCTTTCCCGTTTCCCGGGTCTCTCCGAACACGTCCGCTTGAAACGTGAACAGCTCCGTTCCCGGTTCCCGCCACGCTTCAGGCGGCAGGCCGGCCTTGCGGCACGTGGCCGCGAGCAGCGCGTCCGGCCCCCAATGATGGTCGCGGGCGACCTGGGGCAGCAGCAACGCGACGTTGCGGCCGCGGCGCACCATCACGCCGTCGCGCCCGACGGCGATGCGCGCCGGATCGACTGGGGGCATCACCGGCGCCGCCTCCGAGAGCACCGAGATCTCGAGCGCCAGGTCCGGCAGCTCGTCCGGCTCGACCGGCGGGAACCGCGGGTCGTCTTGTGCGGCGGCGACGGTCATCTCACGCACCACCGTACCGAGCTCGCGGTCGGCCGCGATGTGCCCGATGCAGCCCCGGAGCGCCCCGCGCGCCGTGATGGTCACGAAGGCGCCGCGCCGCAGCTGCGCCCCGGGGACCGCGGGCGTGGACGGCAACGGCCGCCGCGCCAGGTGCGCCGTGAGTGTCGCGCGCGCGAGCGCCAGGAGCGCCACCCGGTCGTCCGGCGTCAGCTCACGAGCCCCGATGGTATGGCTCTCCCCGCCGGATGGTGTACGCGCGGTACAGCTGCTCGTACACGAGCAGCCGGGCAAGCTCGTGGGGAAACGTCAGCCGCGACAGGCTCCAGGTCCGCTCCGCGGCGCGCAGCACGGCGGCCGGGAGCGCCTCGGCGCCGCCGATCGCGAACGTCACGTCCCGGTCGTCGGCTTCCCAGCGGGCCGTCCAGTCGGCGAGCTGGCCGGACGTCCATTGCTCGCCGGTTTCGGACAGCGCGACGAGGCGCGAGCCCTCGGGCACTCCCTCGAGGATCCGCGCCTCGCTCTTCACTTCTCGCTCCTCGACGCGCGTGTAGCGCCTCAACCGAGCCAGGTAGTCGTCACACGCCGCGCGGACGCCCGCGTCACGGACGCGGCCGACCGCGACGACACGATACTGCATCAGGCATACATCCCACGCAGCCGGTGCATCGCCGCCACACGGTCGACGGCCAGCATGTAACAGGCGATGCGAGTCGAGACCTTGTGCTTCTCGACGATGGCCATCACCTCGTGGAACGACCGGGTCATGATCGACTCGAGTCGCCGGTTCACCGTGTCTTCGTCCCAGAAGTAGCCGCCGCGATCCTGTACCCATTCGAAGTAGCTGACGGTCACCCCGCCCGCGTTCGCGAGGATGTCGGGAATCACGAAGATGCCCTTCTTTTCGAGGATCTCGTCCGCGGCCGCCGTGGTGGGACCGTTCGCCCCCTCGCAAATCACCTTGGCCTTGATCTGCGGCGCGTTCTTGCGCGTGATGACGTTCTCGGTCGCGGCCGGCACCAGCACGTCACACTCCGCCGTGAGCAGCTGATCCTTGGCGATCGCATCGGCCTGGGGGTAGCCGGCCAGCTGGCGGTGCTCCCGCACCCACTTGAGGAGATCGGGAACGTCGAGCCCCTTGGCGCTGTACAGGGCCCCGGACTTGTCTGAGACTCCGACGATCAGGGCCCCCTCTTTCGCCATCAGGTCCGCCGCGACCGATCCCACGTTGCCGAATCCCTGCACGGCGACCCGCGCCCCCTTGAGCGTCATCCCCAGCTTCCCGAGTGCCTCACGAGTGACGATCATGCACCCCCGCCCCGTCGCCTCGCGGCGCCCGAGCGAGCCACCCATCTCGATCGGCTTGCCGGTCACCACCGCCGTCACCGTGTGGCGGTGATGCATGGAGTAGGTGTCCATGATCCAGGCCATCACCCGCTCGTTGGTGTTCACGTCGGGGGCCGGGACGTCGGAGTCGGGACCGAGGGTTTCGATGATGCTCGCCGTGTAGCGGCGTGTGACGCGCTCCAGCTCGTTCAGCGACATCGTGCTCGGATCACACACCACCCCGCCCTTCGACCCGCCGAACGGGATGTTCACGAGCGCGCACTTCCAGGTCATCCAGGCGGCGAGCGCCTTGACCTCCTCCAGCGTGACGTTCAGGTCGAAGCGGATGCCGCCCTTCGCGGGCCCGCGTGACGTGTTGTACAGCACGCGGTACCCGGTGTAGACGTCGAGCTCCCCCGAGTCGCGCAACACGGGCACCGACACGATGATCTGCTTTTCGGGATTGCGGAGGACCTTGTACAGGCCGGGATCGAGGTTCAGGAGCTGCGCGGCGTGGTCGAACCGCTCCATCATGGCTTCGAAGGGATTCTCCTCGGCCAGGAACGTGTCCTTGTCCGGTCGAATGATCACCGGCGGGGATTGCGGCTTGATCGCAGGTTCGCTCATGTCCCTCGCGCACCAGTGGGCTCTCAGGAACGTCCGGCCGGCCCGAGCGCGGCGTCCAAGGCCTGCTCGAGCACCCGGCCATCGCGCTCCCAGCGGACGCCGAGCACCGCGACCAGCGGTTCCGGGATCCCCTCCGGCCAGCGGCCGCGGAGCTTCACGGCATCTTTTTCAGTGACTACAACATAACCGCCCGCTGCCGCGGCCCGCACGAGCCGCCCGAGATCGCTCGGGCCGTACGCGTGATGATCTTGATACGCCAGCAGTTGCACCCGCGCTCCCGCGGCGGCAAGCTGCGCCGCGAAGCTCGCCGGGTCCGCGATGCCGGCGGCCGCCACGACGTCGTGCCCCGCGAGGATCCCGAGCCCCGAGTGCGTTCCAGACTGTATCCCCTCGAGGCGCTCGAGCGTGAGCCATGCGATGGCGATCGGCGTCCCGGGCCGACGGCGGGCGAGCCGCCCGGCGACCTCCACCGCGGCGGGCGCCGGCGCATGTTTCCGGGTCACGACGATCAGGTCCGCGCGGCGCAGCGCTTCCCACCGCTCGCGCCACGGACCAGCCGGCAACGGCCAGGGCGACCCTGCCCAGCTCTCGGCGCTGACGACGGCGACGTTCACGTCGCGCGCGACTCCCAGCAGCTGGTACGCGTCGTCCAGCACGAGCACGCGGGCTCCGGCCGCCCGCGCCACCGCCGCGCCCGCGACGCGATCGGGGTTCGCCACCACCACCGCCTCGGGCACGAGCCGGCGGTGCACCAGCGGCTCGTCGCCGCCGTACCCGCGGAGCAGAATCCCCGGCTTCCATCCCCGGCGCGCGTAGTAGGCCGCGATCCAGGCGGCGAGCGGCGTCTTCCCCGTGCCTCCGACTGACAGGTTCCCCACGGCGATCGTCGGCAGGGACAGACGCACCACGCCGCCGCCGGCGTAGCGGGCGGCGCGGACCCGCATGGCGGCCCAATACACGCCGGCCAGCGGCACGAGCGGTAGCCGCGCCACGCGCGCCGCCGGCGACGTCCCCCACAACCACCGTACGACGCGAGCCGCGCTCACCCGTCCCCCTTCCCCCTTCCCTCGTCCCCATACGTCACACGCTCCAGGTCCTGCTCGGCGCGGGTGAGCGCCTGGCGTAGCGCGGCCTTGCCCTCGTCGACTAAGAACGGCGGGCTGTACACGATGTCTACGGCCGCGAACGGACGCGGCAGGCAAAAGCGATCCCACGACCGGATCCACCAGGCGGACGACGTACGCGCGCCGGCGGCGATCACCAGGGCTTTGGCGTGCTGGGCGGCCGCCAGGGCGCCCGGCTTCATCCGCTCCGCCGGGCCGCGCGGCCCGTCCGGGGTCAGCGCCACCTCTCCTCCCTGCCGCAGGTGGCGCACCAGGCCCAGCAGCCCCACGTCGCCGCCGCGCTTGGACGAGCCGCGCACCACACGGTATCCCCAGCGCTCCGACAGCTCGGCGAGGTATCCCCCGTCCCGATGACGGCTGATGAGCACGGCCATGCCTTCGTTGCGGCGATGATAGAGCAAGGGGAGGATGCGACTGTGCCACAGCACGTAGATCACCGGGCGGCCGCTGGCGCGCGCCGTCGTCACGTGCTCCCACCCCCGTACCCGGTAGCGCCACGTCGCCGCGAGCAGGCGCACGAGCCCCGCCAGGAGCGTCGTCACCCCGCGAGCTCGGCGGCCAGGGCGGCAACGCGCTCCGCGGCGCCCGGCGGCCCGAGCCGCTCCCGTACCAGGGCGAGCCCCTCGCGCTGGCGGCGGGCCGCGTCGCTCCCGGGGTCGAGCAGCGGCAGCACCGCGTCCGCCAGCGCGGCGGGCGTGGCCGCGCTCTGCAGGAACTCCGGCGCCACCTCGCGCTCCGCGATCAGGTTCACCAGGCCGACGTGGGGCACCTGCAGCACGCGGATCGCGATCGCGAAGGACACGGGATTGAGCCGGTAAGCGATCGCCATCGGGACGTCGGCGAGCGCGGCTTCGAGCGTGGTCGTGCCGGACTTGCACAGCCCGGCCTCGGCGGCGGCGAACACGGTGCGCGGATCGCCCCGATGCAGGCGGATGGCGCCGGCGCCGGGGTAGTGCGCCCGGCCCGTCGCGGCGACGACGACCTGCACCTCGGGCCGCACGGCGACGATCCGAGCCGCGGCGCCGCGGAACGCGGGCCACAGACGGTTCACCTCCTGGGAACGGCTCCCCGGGAACAAGCCCAGCACCGGTCGCGCGGGGTCGAGGCCGAGGGTGCGCCGGGCCTCCACGCGCGGCGGAGGGGGCGGCCGGTCCCGCAGCGGATGGCCTACGAACGTCGCCGCGACTCCGTGATCACGAAAGAACCGCTCCTCGAACGGCAGGATCACAGCCAGGCGCCGCACCGCCGCGAGCCGGCGCACACGCCCCGGCGCCCATGCCCACATCTGCGGGGCGATGTAATACAGCACGGGGATTCCCGCCTCGCGGGCGGCTGCCGCCGCGCGCAGATGGTAGCCCGGATAGTCGACCAGGATCACGAGGTCGTAGCGCTTCGCCCGGAAGGCGTCGCGCACCCGGCCGAGCAGCCGGAGGTGAGCCGGGAGCTTCCACAGCGCCTCGACGAAGCCCACCACGGAAAAGCGCTCCATGCGGTCGAGCACGACGGCGCCCGCGGCCTCGAGATCCGGCCCGCCGAACGCCTCCACCGTGGCCGCGGGGAGGCGGCGCTTGAGCGCGCTCACGACGGCCGCGGCATGCGCATCCCCCGACGGCTCGCCGGCGGAGATGTAAATCCGCGGCGCGCGGCTCATGCCGTTCCAACTGCAGTCGCCAAACGCGTAGCGGACTTGCCGGGAATAGTTGGAACGGCACTCACAGCCGCGTGGCGGCGTGGGGGACCGGGGGCGCGGGTGGTGGAGCGGGCGGCGCGAGGGGGGAAGCCTGAACGGCCGCGGCGACGCGGAACGCGAGCGCCAGGGCCTGCGCTCCTGCGGCGCCCGACACCACGACGTCCTCCTCGCCTCGCACGGCGCGCACGAAGCTCTCGAGCTCGAGCCGGAGCGGCTCCGCCTCGGGAGCCTCGAGCCGCACGTGCTCCACGATCTGCTCGAGTTTCGTGGCGCCCAGACCCTGCCAGCCGGGTTTCAAGCGGAAAAAATCGCCGCTGCCCTGCGCCAGGTCGAGCGAGCAGTAGCCGGTCGGCTGGAAGATGCGCAGCTTGCGCGTGCGCTCACGCGACACCCGGCTGGCCGTGACATTCGCGATGGCGCCGTTGGCGAACTCGAGTCGCGCATTCGCGATGTCGACGTGAGGCGTGAGGATCGCGACTCCTGTGGCGCGAACGTCCGTGACCGGGGCGCGCACCAGCTCCAGCACGAGATCGAGGTCGTGGATCATCAGGTCGAGGATCACGGCGACGTCGGTGCCGCGCGGCTGGAACAAGGCGAGGCGGTCGATCTGGAGGAAGCGGGGCTCGTCCAGATAGGGCGCGGCGGCGCGCACGGCCCGGTTGAACCGCTCTACGTGACCCACCTGCAGCACCACGCCGTGCTCGGCCGCGCACCGCACCAGGTCTTCCGCGCCCGCGAGCGTGTCGGCCAGGGGCTTTTCCATGAGCAGGGCGATCCCCCGCTCCAGCACGGCGCGCCCCACCTCGGCGTGCGCGGGCGTCGGAACGGCCACCGTCACCGCGTCGACGCGATCGAGCAGCGCCGCCATGGTGGGGTGCGCCACCGTGCCGAGCTGCTGCGCCACCTCGGCGGCGCGCGCCGGGTTCTTGTCGTAGATCCCCGAAAATCCCACGCCCGGGATGCGCGAGAGCAGCCGGGCGTGGTGGAACCCGAGCGCACCGGTGCCGACCACCCCGACCCGGATCGGCGGGGGGGAGGGGCGGGCGCTCACACCAGCACTCCCCGCTGCGACCCTTCGATGAACTTGAGGAAGTTCTCCACCTCGGGGATCTGCGGCAGCTCGGTACGCGCCTTAGCGATGCCCTGGCTCACGGTCATGTCGGAATTGAACAGCAGGCGGTAGGCGCGCTTCAAGGCGAGCTTCACCTCGGGCGAGAAGCCCGCGCGCTGCAGCCCTACCGAATTGAGCCCGTAGAGGTGTACGGGATTGCCCACGGCCTTGGTGTAGGGCGGTACGTCCTGATTGACGCGCGAGCCCCCGCCCACGAACGAGAACGTGCCGATGCGCACAAACTGATGAATCGGCACCAGTCCCGACACGACCGCGCGGTCCTCGATGGTGACGTGCCCGGCCATCTGAACCGCGTTGGCGATGATCACGTCGTTGCCGATGTAACAGTCGTGGGCGAGGTGCACGTACGACATGAGGAAACAGCGCTGCCCCACGGCCGTCTTCCCGGTGGCCGATGTCCCCCGGTTGATGGTGCAGTACTCCCGGATCACGGTGCCGTCGCCCACTTCGACCCAGGTATCCTCGCCCCGGTACTTCAAGTCCTGCGGGTCGTTGCCGAGCACGCTGCCGTATCCGATCCTCACGCCGGTGCCGATCTTGACATTGCGCTCGAGCACCGCGTGCGCGGCGACGTGGCAGCGCTCGCCGATCGTCACCCGCGGTCCGATGATCGCGTACGGCCCGACCGTGACGTCGCTCCCGATGTGCGCGGTGGGATCGACCAGGGCAGTCCGGTGGATCACCGATCGACCACCGTCGCCATCATGTCGGCCTCCGCCACCACCTGCCCGTCCACGTACCCGACGCCTTTCATCTTGCACGTCTTGCCGCGGAACTGCAGCATCTCGAGCTCGAAGCGGATCTGGTCGCCCGGCACGACTGGGCGGCGGAATTTGACGTTATCGAGCGACATGAAGTAGACCACCTTGTCCTCGACGTTTTGCCCCTCGAAGTAGCCCATCAAGAGCATGCCGCCCACCTGCGCCATCGCCTCGATGATGAGCACGCCGGGCATGATCGGGTGGCCCGGGAAGTGCCCCTGGAAGAACGGCTCGTTGATCGTGACGTTCTTGATCCCGACGATGCGCTGCTGGCCTTCGACCTCGATGATACGGTCCACCAGGAGGAAGGGATAGCGGTGCGGCAGCACGTCCATGATGCGCCCGATGTCCATCTTGGGCGCGGCGCCGGTGCGTCGCGCCGCGCGCGCCAGGGCGCGGGCCAGCGCGATGTTGCCGCTGTGGCTGGGCCGCTCAGCCACGACGTGCGCCCGGATCCGCGCGCCCGTAAGCGCCAGATCGCCGATGATGTCCGCCGCCTTGTGGCGCAGGAATTCGTCCGGCCAGCGCAGCTGGGCCCCATTGGCGAGCCCCCGCTCATCGAGCAGGATGGCGTTGGCCTGGGACGCGCCCTTGATCAGCCCCCGCGCCTTGAGCGACTCGACCTCACTCACGAACCCGAACGTGCGCGCCGGCGCCAGCTCCGCGGCGAACGTCTGTGTGGTGACCGTGTAGCTCCCCGACTGGCGCCCGATGAGGGGGTGTGGCCACTCGATCGTCACCGTGAGACGCAGCTCCTTGGCGGGGGCGACGACGTACGTCGAGTCCCCGTCGGTGACCGTGAACGGCGCCGGCACGGTCAGGATGACCGGCTCGCCGCTCGTCTCGGTCGGGCCGGCGTGCGTCAGCGCTTCGAAGTAGGGCTGGACGCTGCCGTCGAGAATCGGCGGCTCGGGGCCCGTGAGCTCGACCGTCAGGTCATCGATCTCGTGGGCCGCGACCGCGGCGAGCACGTGCTCGACCGTGTGGATGGTCGTCTCGCCCTTGCCGATCGCCGTGCGCCGCTCGACCGCCTCGACCTCCGAGAGCCGGGCCGGCACCTCGGGCTTCCCCGCCAGATCGACGCGCCGGAACACGATCCCCTGCCCCGCGGGCGCGGGCAGGAACGTGGCTTCGGTGCGCGCTCCGGTGTGCAACCCGGTGCCCGAAACCGCCGCCTTGTGCTTGATGCTGCGCCTAGTGCTGGGAGCCATCGGTCCGCTGCACGAGTGCCTCGAGCTCGTCCACGATCTGCGCCAGCCGGTACAGGGCGCCCTGGGCCCGCAGAAACTCGCGGTGCTGGCGCGCCGGATACCCCGACACCGTGGCGCCTGCGTCGATGTCCCCGATCACCCCTCCCTGCACCGTGACGCGCGCGCCGCGCCCGATCGTCACATGGTCGGCGAGGCCGGCCTGGCCCGCCAGGAAGACGTCGTCTTCGACATGGGTGCTGCCCGCGATTCCCGCCTGACCGGCGATCAGACAGCGCGCCCCGATGCGGCAGTTGTGGCCGATCTGCACGAGGTTGTCGATCTTCGTCCCCGGGCCCACGACGGTGTCGTCCACGCTGCCGCGATCGATGGTCGTGTTGGCGCCGATCTCGACGTCGTCGCCGATGATGCAGCGCCCCACCTGGGGGATCTTGCGGGGCAGCTCCCCGCGCAGGCCCGGGACGTAGCCGAACCCGTCCGCCCCGAGCCGCACGCCGGCGTGCAGGATGACCCGGTGTCCCACCACGGTCCCGCCGTAGCACACCACCTGGGGCAACAGTTGCACGTCGTCACCCAACTGGACGTCGTCCCCCAGCACGCACCCCGCGCCGATCCGCACGTTGCGCCCGAGCCGTACGCGGCGACCCAGCACCGCGTACGGGCCGATCGCCACGGGCTCCTGCCACACCACCCCCGCGCCGATCACGGCGGTCCGGTGGATCCCCGGCTCCCAGGCTGGCTCAGGATAGAGCACCGGAATGACCGCGAGCAACGCCACGTGCGGATCGCGCACCAGCACGCGACAGACGGGACCCTCCGGCGCCTCCTGAACGAGATCCGGCTTGCAGAGCACGACGGCCGCGCTAGACCGTTGAAAATACTGGAGATAGCGTCTGGCGGCAAGAAACGACAGGTCGTTCGGACCGGCTCGGTCCAAGGGCGCGACGCCCGACACCGTCACGTCCGGAGGGCCGATGAGTTGACCGCTGGTCAGGGCCGCGATGTCGCGGGCGCTCAAGCGCCGCACGGACTCGGCTCCGCTGTCCCCGCCGCCCTCCGACTGTTGCCGGTCGCGCACGGGCTCGCCGCGCCCTATTTGGGCTGCTTCAGCCGCTCGATCACCTTGGCGGTGACGTCGAGGCTCGGGTCGACGGCCAGGAAGACACTGCTGTTTTGACCGTCCATATCGAAGATGAGCGCGTAATTAGCCTCGGCGCGGATTCCGTTGACGATCCCGATGACCCGGGCCTGGATCGGCTGGAGCAACTCCTGCTCCCGCTGCTGGTAGCGGTTCTGCATCTCGGTCTGGCGCTGCTGCAGGCGCTGCTGCATGGCCTGCAGGTCGCGCTGCTTCGCCTGCTTCCCGGCCGAGGAGAGCGCCAGGGATTGTTGCTCGAAGGCCTTCATCGAGGAGTCCCACTGCGCTTGCATCCGCTGCAGGGTGTCGCGGATGCTCTGGCCCTCCTTGCTGAGCGTCGATTCGGCGGCGGCGTATCCCGGCGTCTGCTCGAGGATCGCTTGCGAGTGGACGAAGGCGATCTTGAGCGTGCCCTGCGCCTGCGCGCCGAGTGCGACCGGTGCCGCCGCGACCAGCCCGACCCACGTCGACACTCTCACCACACACCTCATAGCTGTCTCCCCGAGAGAAAGACCGGTGTCCGTTCCCCCCCCGCCCGCGCGGGGAGTCCGATCAGAAGAAGTTGCCCAGCTTGAAGTGCAGCTTGAACCCCGGCGCCGGGCGGCCGAAGGAATCGGTACGGTCGAAACCGTACGCCCAGTCGATCCCAATGGGCCCGAGCGGCGAAATGATGCTCAAGCCGAGGCCGGCCCCGCGGAACAGGCGCGTGGGATTGAACTCACCGGCGTTCGCCCACACGTTGCCGGCGTCCACGAACATGTTCACATAGAACATCTGCGACAGCCGGGCGCCGATCTCTCCCGTCATGGCGAAATACGCCTTCCCGAACGAGCCGGCCGTCGCCTGGCCGTTGACGGCGGTCGGGTCGTATCCCCGGGGCGTGATGGAGAACTCGTCGTAGCCACGCAGCGGGATGCCGTACTGCACTCCGCCCATGGTGAACAGTTGATCGAAGAAGGGGGAATTCCCGAACACGAGCCCTGAGCGCGACGACAGGCCCATCACGAAGCGGATCGGTGCCGTGCTGGCCGCACCGCCCAGCTGCCCCAGGGGAGCGTACCAGCGGCCCTCGAGATCGAGGCGTTGGAAATCCCCCGAGCCGCCCAACGGCCCACCGGACTGCGACAGCCCGATCGAGTGCATGGTGCCCGCGGTGGGGAACGGCAGGTCGATACGAGTGTCGCGCAGCAGCGAGACGCCGAAGGTGGATCGGATGCAGTTGTTGCAGCGCAGCGCCGCGAGCCCGGTACTCGCGCCGGTGAACGACTGGTCGTCGATCCCGTACGACACGAACAGCCGCGTGTAGCGGTCATGGAACAGCGGGAACCCGAACTGCAGGCTGACGCCCCGGCGGCGCAGCGTGCCGAGGTCCGCGATAGTGTAGCGCAGCCGGGTGTTGTGAACGTCGAACGTCCCGGAAACGCGGGACTCGCGGATCCCGGGATCGGTGTAGGTGACGGAAAAGTCGCTGATGTTCTGACCGAATTGCCACTGGAAATGGCCCTTCTTGCCCTGCCCGAACAGGTTAGGCTCGTCCAGTCCGAGGAACCCGCCCACCCCGGTGCCCTGTCCCACCGACGCGCCGAAATTGATGTTGCCGGTGTGCTTCTCGGTCACCCGGAAGATCACGTCCACGTCGCCCTGGTCGTTGGCGGGCCGGGTGTCCGGGAACGGCAGGGGCTGCTGGAAAAAGCCGAGGTTCGAGATGTTCTGGTACGAACGGATGAGCGCGTCCTGCCGGAACACGTCTCCGGGCAACAGCACGATCGCGTCGCGGATCACGCGCTCGTGGGTGACGTCGTTGCCCGAGATCTCGATCTTGTTGACGATCGCGGGCTGCCCTTCATTGATCGCCCAGCGCAGGTCCACTACCGGCTTGCCGTCCGGGGCCGTGCGCCGGATCACCTGCGGCTGCACGTTCACGTAGATGTAGCCGTTGTTGTAGTAGAGCGTCCGCAGCTGCTGCGTGGCGTCGTCCCAGCTCGCGGCGTTGAAGTAGGCGGGACCGTGCTCGGTGCCGCCCAGGCCGAGGAAGCCGCTGCGGCTTTCTGCTTTGAAGGGGAACAGCTGCTGCAGCTCTTCGGTCGAGAAGCGCCGGTTGCCCACGATTTCGAACGTGCCGACGCGGTACGGCTCGCCCTCGCTCACGCGCACGACGAGCGTCGCCTTGCCGGTCGAGTCGTCCACGAGCAGCGTGTCGCCCAGCACCTGGAAGTCCACGAAGCCCTTGTCGCCATACAGCTTGGGCAGGTGCTCCTGGAGGTCGGAGCGCAGCTTTTCGTCGTCGTATTCGCCCGAGCGGAACCACCAGAAGCCCTCGGGCCGGGTCTTCATGGAGCCCACCAGCCGGTCCGTCGGGAGGTGCGTGTTGCCCTCGATCGCGACGCGCGCCACGGCGACGCGCCGCCCCTCGTCCACGTCGAACACGACCCGGACGCGAGCCGAGTCGGCCTCGTACACCTTGATCACGCTCACGTGGGCCAGGTAGTAGCCCTCGGCGCGGTACAGCGAGTCGATGCGGCCGCGCCCGCGCGCCAGGGCCGCGGGGTCGAGCGGCCGCCCTTCGGCGAGCTGGGCTTTGTCGCGCACGCTCGATTCCGAGAGCCGGCCCACGCCGCGCACCGCCCACTTCACCAAGATGGGACGCTCCCGCACGTGCAGGATGAGAAGCTGGCGGCCGCGGGCCGTGTCCTGCTCGGCGCGGACGTCGTCGAACTGGCCGGTGGCGTAGAGGGCCTGGATGGCGCGCTGTACGTCGCGGTACCCGAGCGGCCGGCCGGGCGCCAGGCCGCTCTGGTCGAGCACCTGCTTGCGGTCGACGCGGCGCAGGCCGAGGACCACGATGGAATCGGGTGCGACGGCGGCAGGCGCCTGCGCGGGGGCCTCGCCCTGCGCGCGCACGGCGCGCGCGGGCAGGAGCGCCAGACCACCCAGCAAGATGACGAGCGAAGCTGTGCGGGTCACGCCTTCGAGCCGGAGAGCGCGCGGAACGCCAGCCGTTCCTTGTCCGGGGCCACGTCGACCTCAATTTCGTCGCCCCGTGCGAACTCGCCGACCAGGATTTTCTCCGACAGCGGATCTTCCACGTACTTCTGAATGGCGCGCTTCAGGGGACGCGCGCCGAAATGCTCATCGTACCCGTGGTCCACCAGGAAATCCGAGGCCGCCGGCGTCAGCCGGAGCGTGAGCTCCTCCTCGCCCAACCGCCGCTGCACTTCCTTGAGCAGAATCGAAACGATCTGCGCGATGTGCTCCCGCGTGAGCGGGTGGAATACGATGATGTCGTCCAGCCGGTTCAGGAACTCGGGATTGAAGGTCTTGTTGATCTCCTCCTTGACCTTCTCCGCCATCTTCTCGAAGCTCGCGCGACTGTCGGGCTGCGCGAAGCCGAGTGCCTTGCCCTTCACCATGTCGCGGGCGCCGACGTTCGACGTCATGATCACCACGGTGTTCTTGAAGTCGATGACGCGTCCGTAGTTGTCGGTGAGGTGCCCTTCGTCCAGCACCTGCAGCAGGATGTTGAAGACGTCGGGGTGCGCCTTCTCGATCTCGTCGAGCAGCACCACCGAATAGGGCTTGCGCCGCACCGCCTTGGTGAGCGTGCCGGAGTCCTCGTAGCCGACATAGCCGGGGGGCGCGCCGATCAAGCGGCTCACCGAGAACTTCTCCATGTACTCCGACATGTCGACCCGGATCAGCGCGCTCGCGTCGGCGAACAGGAATCGGGCCAGCCCGCGGGCGAGCTCGGTCTTGCCGACGCCGGTCGGACCGGAAAAGATGAACGACCCGATCGGCCGCTTGGGATCCTTGAGCCCGGCCCGACTGCGGCGGATGGCGCGCGAGATCACCGTGATCGCTTCGTCCTGGCCCACCACCGTCTGGTGCATCTCCTCTTCCATGCGGAGCAGCCGGGCCGTCTCGGCCTCCTGGAGGCGCGTCACCGGAATCCCCGTCCACCGGGACACGATGAAGGCGACGGCTTCCTCGGTGATCGTGGGCCGGTGGGTCTGCCGCTCCTTCTCCCAGGCTTCCTGCTTGCGCCGGATGTCGGCCTGGAGCTCGCGCTCCTGGTCGCGCAGCGCCGCCGCCCGCTCGAAGTTCTGGTCGCGGACCGCGTTCTCCTTGTCGCCGTTGATGTGCTCGAGCTTGTCCTTGAGCGCCGCGACCTCGGGGGGCGGCACCTGCGTAGCGAGGCGTGCCCTCGCACCGGCTTCGTCAATAACGTCGATCGCCTTATCGGGCAGGAACCGGTCCGTGATGTAGCGCTCCGACAGCTTCGCAGCGGCGTCGAGCGTATCGTCGGGGATGATCACCCGGTGGTGCTCTTCGTACCGCTTGCGCAGCCCCTTCAAGATCTCGATCGTCTCGTCCACCGTGGGCGGATCGACGATCACCGTCTGGAAGCGACGCTCGAGCGCGCCGTCCTTCTCGATGTACTTGCGATACTCGTTCAGCGTGGACGCGCCGACGCACTGCAGCTCGCCCCGCGCGAGCGCCGGTTTCAGCATGTTGGAGGCGTCCACCGCCCCCTCGGCCGCGCCCGCGCCCACCAGCGTATGCAGCTCGTCGATGAAGAGGATGATGCTCTTGTTCTGAGCGATCTCGTTGATGATCGCCTTCAGCCGCTCCTCGAACTGGCCGCGGTACTTCGTGCCCGCGATCACCGCCGCCATGTCGAGCGACAGGACGCGATGATCTTTCAGGGCGTCGGGGCACTGGCCGCTCGCGATCAGCTGCGCCAGCCCCTCGACGATCGCCGTCTTGCCCACGCCCGGCTCGCCGATCAGGACGGGGTTGTTCTTCTTGCGCCGCGACAGGATCTCCATCACGCGCTCGATTTCCTTCTGGCGCCCGATGGTCGGGTCGAGCTGCCCCTCGGCCGCGAGCTGCGTCAGGTCGCGGCAGAAGTGATCCAGCGCGGGGGTCTTGGATTTCTTCTCGCTCTTCGGGCTCGGGGCTTGCGCCCCGGTGCCGGAAGGCGCGGGTCCCGACGGCATCTCGCTCCCGAGCAGCCGCAGCGTCTCCGCCCGCGCCTGCTCCAGGTTCACGCCCGCGTCGGTGAGCACCTGCGCCGCGATGCCCTTCTCTTCGCGCAGCAATCCGAGCAGCAGGTGCTCGGTGCCGACGTACGAATGATTCAGCTCGCGTGCCTCGCTCATGGCGAGCTCGAGCACTTTCTTGGCGCGCGAGGTGTAGGGCAGGTCGGGTCCGGCGGCCGCGGCCGCCTTTCCTTTCTTGACCGTTTCCTCGATCTTCTGCTGAATCTCTTCGAGGTCGACGTTCAGGTTGGTGAGGACCGCCGCCGCCACCCCTTCCCCTTCGCGGATCAATCCCAGCAGGATGTGCTCGGTCCCCACGTACTCATGGTGCAGGCGGGCGGCCTCTTCCCGCGCCATCTGCAGGACCTTGCGCACGCGATCCGTGAAGTTGTAGCCGTTCATCTATCCCCCTGCCTCACACGGCCTCGGTCTCGAGCACCCGACGGACATAGGTGGCGCGCGCCGTCGGCAACTCGGGATCGCCGGTCTGACGTCCCTCGAGCGCCGCGAGGTGCGCGGGCTGGGTGAAGATCAGCAGCTTGTTAAGGGTGTATACACTCAATCCGGGGATCAGATTCAGCCCGACCCCTAATCGTACACCGCTCAACAAGTTCATCGTCTCTTCGAATGTCAGCTTCCGCGCGTACTTCAGCAACCCATACGCCCGCCACGTCTTGTCGGCTACCTCGTCGGGCGCCGTGCGCAGCAGCACCTCGCGTGCCTGCTCCTCGTACTCGATCACCTGTCGCACGATCTTCCCCAGGTGATCCAACAACTCGTCTTCCGACTTCCCGAGCGTCGTCTGATTAGATAACTGAAAGAAGTTCCCGACGACCTCGCTCCCCTCCCCGTACAACCCCCGAAACGTCAGCCCCACCTGCGTCAACCCTTGAAGCACCTTCCCGACTTCCTTTGTCAAAACGAGGCCCGGCAAGTGGATAAGTACGCTCGCCCGCAGCCCCGTCCCGGCATTGGTCGGGCAGGACGTAAGATAGCCAAATTCCGGATGAAACGCGAAGGGCAGCAGCCGCCCCAAGTCCGCGTCGAGCGCCTCCAAATCGGCGTACGCCTCCTCCAGGGCGAATCCCGAGCGCATTCCGTGCAATCGGAGGTGGTCTTCCTCGTTGACCATGACGCCGACCGTCCCCTGCACCACCAGGGCGGCCCCGGGGCGGGGGCGGGCCTCGCGATCGAGGCCGGCCAGCTCCTTGGAAACGAGGTGCCGCTCGTGCAGCAGCTGCCGCTCGATCCGCTCCAGCCGGTCGAGCCGGATGGTCGCCGCGACCTTCAGCAGGTCGCTCGCCGCGCCGGCTTCTTCCACGCGCGTGAGTACCGCGGTGCGGTCGGAGTCCTTGGCCCGCTGACTGAACACGTAGCCTTCGAGGTTGCGCGCCAGGCGGATCCGCGTCGACAGCACGATGCTGCCCTTCGGCCCCGAGGCGTCCAGCCAGCCGATGCCGCCGTCGGGCAGGAGCGAGAGGTCGATCATTCGAGCACCCGGATGCGGTCGCGCAGCTCGGCGGCGAGCTCGAAGTTTTCGTTCTCCACGGCGCGCCGCAGCTGCTCCTTGAGCTCGAGCAGTTGCAGGCGCGGGTCGGTCGCGCCGGCGGCGCCGGGTGGCGCATAACGCTCCCCGACGTGCTGGCTGGAGCCGTGCAGGCGGCGCAGCAGATCCTTGAGGTGCGCGGAAAACGATTCGTAGCACTGCGCGCAGCCCAGTCTGCCCGACTCGCGGAAGTCCTTGAGCGTGCTGCCGCACGCGGCACAGCGCAGCCCGTCGGCCGGCGTGGGGAGGACGTTGGTGCCCCCCTTCCCCATCGCCTGGATGAAGCCGCCCAAGGGGGACTTGAGGATCGACTCGCCCGTCTCGAACCCTTTTTGCTGCGCGCACTGCTTGCACAGGTGGAGCGTCACTTTCGTGTCGTTCTCCACTTTGGTGAGATGGATCTCCACCTCGCGCTCCTTGCAGTTGTCGCACAGCATCAGGGTATCGCGTCCACCGAGCCGACGCTCGCGAGCCGGCCGTCCTCGAGCATCATGATCCGGTCCGCCCGCCCCGCGAGCTGCCGGTTGTGCGTCACCACCACCACCGCCGTCTCGTACTCTCGCGCCAGGCGGAAGAACACATCGTGCAACCGGTCCGAGTTGGCGTGATCCAGGTTGCCCGACGGCTCGTCCGCCAGTACCACGCTGGGGTCGTGCACCAGCGCGCGCGCCACCGCGCAGCGTTGCTGCTCGCCCCCCGACAGCTCGCCGGGCCGGTGCGTCATGCGCCCCGCCAGCCCCACCAGCGAGAGCACCTCCTCCGCCCGCGAGCGCGCCCGGCGCGCCTCGTGTCCGCCGATCAGCAGGGGCATCATCACGTTCTCCAGGGCGGAGAATTCCCGCAAGAGATGATGGAACTGAAACACGAAGCCCAACTTGCGATTCCGCAGGTCGGCCAGGGCGTCCGGCTCCAGGTCGGCGTAGCGCGAGCCATCGAGCCACACGTCCCCGCCGCTGGGCCGGTCGAGCGCGCCCAGCAGGTGCAGCAGCGTGCTCTTGCCCGCCCCCGACGCGCCCACGATGGCGACGAACTCCCCGCGCCGCACCTCGAGATCGACGGCGCGCAAGACCTCGAGCGGCTGGCCGTCGCCGCCGGCGAACACCTTGCGGATGCCCCGCGCCTCGAGCAGCGCCGTCATTCGTAGCGGATCGCCGTCACAGGGTCGAGCCGCGCGGCCTGCAGCGAAGGGTAGAGCGGCGCGAGGGTCGCCACCACGAGACTCGCCGCGATCACCAGGAGCACGTCGACGGGCTGCGTATGCACCGGGAGGTGATCGATGAAATAGATGGACGGGTCGATCGGGATCCAGTGACCCCGGTTGACCATCCCGCCCACGACCAGCCCCAGCCCCACGCCCAGCGTCGTCCCGGTGAGCCCGATCAGGATGCCCTGCGCCAGGAAAACCCGGCGGATCGCGGCCCGCCGCAGACCCATCGCCAGCAGGATGCCGATCTCCCGCGTCTTGTCGCGCACCACCATCGAGAGCACCCCCACCACGTTGAACGCGGCCACCACACAGATGAGGAACACCACGAACGCCATCGCGAGTTTCTCGAGCTTGAGCGCCGAAAACAACGACGCGTTCTGCGATTGCCAGTCGAGCGCGCGGTACGGATAGCCGAGCCGCGTTTCCAGCGCCGCGCCGAACGGCCGGGCCTGCCACGGGTCGGCGAGGCGCACCTCGATGCCCGTGACCGCCGTGTCGAGACCGGCGAAGCGCTGCGCCACGCGGCGGTCGAGCGCGACGTAGCTGTTGTCGTACTCGTACATGCCGGTGTCGAAGATGCCGCTCACCTCGTAGCGGTGGAACTTGGGCACGTAGGCGCCGACGCTGGGGTTGAACTTGGCGCCGGCGGGCGCGACCAGCGTCACCACGTCGCCGGGGAAGGCCGAGAGCTTGGAGGCGAGGCGCGTGCCGAGCGCGATGCCGCCTTCCACGTCGCGGCGCGTCGTCCGGAAGGTGAGGTCGCCCTTCGCGAAGTGCTGGGCGAAGCTCGTCACGGCGCGACTCGCGGTGTCGGGATCGACCCCGTACACCACCACGCCCTCGGCGTAATCGTGTCCCGCGGAAATGAGGCCCTGCGTGAGGACGAAGGGCGCCGCGGCCTCGACGCCCGGCGTACGCCGGACCTGGCCGAGCACCTTGCGCCAGTCATCGAGCCGCAGCCCTTCGCCGTAGGTGAGGACACGGAGGTGGGGGTTGGCGACGAGGATCTTGTCGCGCAGATCGGCCTGCAGGCCGTTCATCACGCCCAGTACCACCACCAGCGCCATGACGCCCACGGTGACGCCCCCAACCGCGATCACGGTGATGAGCGACAGCAGGCGCGACGAGCGACGGCTGCGCAGGTAGCGCAACGCTAGCCCGAGCTCCAGACGCGAGATCATTCGGGCCGCAGCATAGGAAAGAGGATGACGTCGCGAATATGCGGCTGGTCCGCCAGGATCATGAGCAGGCGATCGACTCCAAGCCCCACCCCGCCGGTGGGCGGCATGCCGTACTCGAGCGCCCGGATGAAGTCCTCGTCCAGCTGCTGCGCCTCGGCATCGCCGGCCGCGCGCAGCCGGGCCTGCTGCTCGAAGCGGCGGCGCTGCTCGTCGGGATCGTTCAGCTCGCTGAAGGCGTTCGCCAGCTCGCGCTTCTGAACGAACAGCTCCCAGCGCTCCACGCGCGTCGGGTCGCCGCGCTTGAGCTTGGCGAGCGGCGACAACGCCAACGGATAATCGAGCACGAAGGTCGGCTGGATCAGCGTCGGCTCGGCGTAGCTCTTGAACACTTCATCCACCAGCTTCGCTCCCGCAAACGTGTCCGCGTCGGCGACGTCCTTGCGCTTCAGGGCGGCGCGCAGCTCGGCCTCGGTGGCGCGCGTGAGGTCGATCCCGGCCGTCTCGCGCACCAGGGCGTAATAGTCCTTGCGCGCGAACGGCCGCTTGAAATCCAGCGTGGCCCCGTGCCGCTCCAGCGTCGTGGTGACGAACAGCTCCTGCACCATCCCGGACACCATCGCTTCCGTGAGCTGCAGCATCACCTCGTAGTCGGCATACGCCTCGTACCACTCGGCCATCGTGAACTCGGGGTTATGGAAGCGGTCCATCCCCTCGTTGCGGAAGTCGTGGCCGATCTCGTACACCTTCTCGAGCCCGCCCACGATGCAGCGCTTGAGGTACAGCTCGTCCGCGATGCGCAGGTAGACATCGGTGTCGAGCGCCTCGTAGTGGGTGACGAAGGGTCGCGCCGAGGCGCCCCCGTACACGGGCTGCAGCACCGGCGTCTCCACCTCGAGGTAGCCGCGCGCATCGAGGAAACTTCGGACGTAGCCGACCGCGCGGGCCCGCTGCCGGAACACCTCGCGCACCTCCGGGTGCACCGCCAGATCGGCGTAGCGCTGCCGGGCGCGCAGCTCGGGGTCCGACAGCTCGCCGTGGCGCTTCCCCTCCGCATCCTCCTTGCCGAGCGGCAGCGGGCGCAGCGACTTGGTGAGCAGGGTGAACCGCTGCACCCGGACGGTGACTTCACCGGTCTTGGTCCGGAACAGCGGACCCTCGACGCCGATCACGTCGCCCAGATCGAGCAGTTTCACGACCTCGTACGCCTCGGCGCCGACATCGTCGACCTTGAAGTAGACCTGAATCCTGCCCGACCGATCCTCGAGATGCGCGAACGTCGTCTTGCCCATGGAGCGCAGCAGGATGAGCCGCCCCGCTAGGCCATGGACGGTGGTGTCCCCGTCCTTGAACCCCTCGAGCGGCGGGGCGATGGGACCGGTGCGGTCGAACCGATAGGCGAACGGGACGACGCCGCGCTTCACCAGCTCGGCGAGCTTCTCGCGCCGCGCCGCCTCGACGAAGCTGGTCACGCGGCCTGTCTCCCGAAGCGTTTCAGATATGCCTCGATGAACGGGTCCAGGTCGCCGTCCATCACCTTCTGGACGTCCGCCACCTTCAGCTCGGTGCGATGGTCGTTCACCATGGTATACGGCTGGAACACGTAGGAGCGGATCTGGTTGCCCCACGAAATGTCGGTCTTCTGCTTGTCCACTTCCGCCTTCTTGGCTTCACGCTCCGCCACCGCGCGCTCGTACAGGCGAGCCTTGAGCATCTTGAGCGCCGTCGCCTTGTTCTTGAACTGGCTGCGCTCCTGCTGGCAGGACACCACGATGTTCGTCGGCAGGTGGGTGATGCGCACGGCCGAGGACGTCTTGTTGACGTGCTGCCCGCCCTTGCCCGATGCGCGGAATGTGTCGATGCGCAAATCGTCCGGGTTGATCTCGATCTCGATGTCCTCCTCCACCACCGGATAGACGAACACCGACGCGAACGACGTGTGCCGGCGCGACTGCGAGTCGAACGGCGAGATGCGCACCAGGCGGTGCACACCCTTTTCCGCCTTGAGCAGGCCGTAGGCGTACTGCCCGCTGATCTGGAGGTCGACCGACTTGATGCCCGCTTCCTCTCCCGCGAGCAGGTCCAGCAGCTCCACCTTGAAGCCGTGGCGCTCCGCCCAGCGGGTGTACATCCGCATCAACATCTCGGCCCAGTCCTGCGACTCGGTGCCGCCTGCGCCCGGATGAATCGTGAGCAGCGCGTCGCGCGCGTCGTCGCCGCCGCGCATCATGTTGCGGAGCTCGAGCCGCTCGAGGTCGCCGGCGATCTGCACCGCTTCGGTGTCGAGCTCCCGCGCCAACGCCTCGTCGTGCTCCGCGTCGGCCAGCTCGGCGAGGCCGCGGGCATCGTCCAGCCGCTTGCGCAGCGCGTTGTAGGGCTCGAGCCAGCTCTTGAGGCTCTTCACTTCGTCCACCACCTGACGCGCCCGCTCCGGGTCCGCCCACACGCCGCCTTCGGCCATGGTGTGCTCCAGCTCACCCAGCCGCTTGGTCTTCCCCGCTACGTCAAAGGAAGCTCCCGAGCTCGGTGAGACGACGGTCGAATTCGACGAATCGGTCGGCTAAGGCCATGGTACCCCCGGCGCCAGTCTCAAAATACCTTATTGCCCCCGGCGAGAATCTCGTTCAACGCCTCGCCCCAGAACGACGTGCTCTTCGCGATCTCGGCCCCGACCTGCTCGACGTATTCCTGCCAGCTCTTCTCGATCTCGTCCTTGAACAGCTGCGGCAGCGTGCCGTCGCGCAGCCCCTGCTGACGCTTTTCGGGATGGTACACCACCAGGTCGGACACGAGCGCCCGCGCGAGCCGGCGGGCCTTCTGCTTCGGGTCCTGCACCATGAACGGATTCACCGGCCGCAACGGGCCCGTCATGCGCTGTCCGGGGGCGGCGCCCGCCGGCGCACGCGGCGCCGCGGGAGCGGGCGACGGGGGCGGCGCGGGAGAAGCGGGAGGGGCGGGCGCCGCGGGACGAGCGGGCCCAGTTGCCGCGCGAGCACCGGGGGCCGGGGCCGTAGCGGGGGCGCGCGCCGGGGCCGCGGGAGACGGCGGGGGCGAGGGAGGCGACGCCGGCGGCCGGAACGTGGGCGTGGGCGGCGCTGCGGTTGGTGCGGCAGGCCGCGCCGGAGCGGCCACCGGCCCCGAAAAGCGCGGCATCCCGGGCGGGCGCGGGGGCACCGGGACCGATGGGGGCGGCGGCGGTGGAGCGGGCGGCCGCGTGGCAGGCGCGGGAGCGGCTGGCGGAGGCG
>WNGN01000251.1_pt1 | contig 50555 bp, 49 predicted proteins | sample 5400561 | NCBI WGS metagenome assembly WNGN01 (sample SAMN13153379, study PRJNA577476) | soil metagenome | isolation source: 115 cm soil or saprolite under Garry oak tree replicate 2 | place: USA:California | collected 2016-06-15 | reverse complement strand
CGGCCGCGTACCATCGAGCCCAGTGCCTCATACCCACCTCCGTTGAAGGTCGAACTGCGGTGCGTCCAGCGTGTCGCAGATGAGATAACCCGAAGAACGGGTCGCCGCTAGCGATGGGTTTTAATTGCCTGGCGGAGGCCCGTCAAGCGGCGCCAGTGCGGTGGGCGTCGCTCAGAATCGGTAATCCAAGCCCACCTGGATGGTTCGCGGGGCTCCCGGCGTGAAGTTGAGTTCGGTTACGGGAGCAGGCTCACCTTGTAGGCGCGAAGTCGTGGCGAATTGGGCTTCGTTCCAGACTGTCCCGAGCGTCGTTGGACTGGAATCCCTACCTGACGTTTCCGAACAGGGTCGTCCGCTCGTGGCGGCGACGTCTCGAGCACAGCGATGACCGCCCCACTCATCGGGGTTCCGGTGGCTGCGTCCAGCACAGAGCCGCGGAGGACCAATCCGGCTTGGGCGTGCAGCGACGGCGAGAGAACCAATCCAACGCCCGCGACGATCAGCATGTGTGATACGAGCCTGCCTTGAGTCGCAATCATGGGCATGGGGACAGTCGCGTCAATCGGCCGCGGCCCGTGGCCCGAGCAGCTCCCTCAGGACGTGGGCCTCGAGCAGGCTCGGTCGCGCGAGCGCGCGCCGCAGCAGGGCCGCGGCCTCGGGTTTCCGGCCCAGGGCTTCGAGGATGCAGGCGCGGTGGTACTCCATCGTCGGGCTTGGCGCACCCCAGCTCCACGCCCGGTCCGACGCTGCGAGCGCTGGCGCCAAATCACCGCGCCGGAACAGGATCCAGCTCAGCACATCCCAACTCTCGACTGCGGGCCGTCGGGCGACGTCGCGCCGGGCGACGGCGAGTGCAGTATCGAGAGTCATCGGCCGCGTCGCGTAGTACAGTGCGAGCGGGTGGGCGTAGAGGGCTTCGGCTCCGGGCGCACGCGCGACGCGGAGGAACTCCCGTTCCCAACGTGCCACCGCCGCCGAGTTGCCGAGCGCGCGGTCCACCTCAGCAAGGCGGAGGTAGAGATCCGGATGGGCATCGGCGGCGATCCGGGCATAGAGGCGCCCGGCCTCCTGCCAGTCGCGGCGGGCATAGGCGAGGTCGGCGAGACCCTCGAGCGCCGCCCGATAACCAGGCTGGATCGCGAGCGCTCGCCGGAACAGCGCGCCCGCCGGCGCCTCACCTTCCCGGGCATGCTGGACTTTCGCGAGCTCCGTGACGCACCACGCCACCGCCTGGGGCCGGATCTGGGCGCGCTCGAGCTGGCGGCAGGCGCGGTCCAGCGCATAGTACGCGCCGTCCGTTCGACCCTGGGCCGTAAGGAAGTGCGCCAGACGCAGCTGGTAGGGCAAGCGGCCGGGGGTGAGCCGATTCAAGGTGGACTCGGCGACCGCGTAGCGACCGGTCGCCATGGCGGCGTCGAATAGCAGGCCGAGCGCCTCCTGGTTGTTCGGGTTCCAGGCGACCGCGCGCCGCGCCGCGTTGTACGCCTCCCGGAACTCGTGCTGGGTCAAGTAGATCACGCCGAGCCGCGCATAGGCGCCCGCCGTGTCCGAGACGAGTGGCATCACGGAGCGTGCCACGACTTCCGCGCGCTTCACGTCCTCAAGGTTCGCGGCCAGCTGAAACCGTATGAGATAGCGGGCCACGAGCTGCCCGCCGACCATGAAGTTGCCGGAGTCGCGCCCGAGGCGCTCCTCGAAGAACGCGATGCTGCGTGAAACGATCGATGTGTCGGCCGCGGAGGGCGTCGGCGCGTCGTGGCGGGCGACGCCCGAAATGGCGAGCGCCACTCCGAGCGCCGCCGCACCCCCGATCCACACAAGGCGGGCGCGGATCACTGGACGTGCGGTCCCGCGAGATAGGGGAACGTCGGCAGGAACGGCTGGTCGTTCGCGTCCACATGGTCGTCGTTCAGCGCGGCGTTCGAGCCGAAGATCAGACCGAGCTCGGCCGTGATCACATCGTCGTCGAGCTTGCGGCCGTTGAGGAATCCGCTCGGCTGCGACAAATCGATCGGTTGGATGTCCGGTGTGAGCGCATCGGCCAACCCGTCGGCCGCCGCTGCGGTCTGGCCGAAGGCGACGAGCTTCTGCACGATGAGGCTCTTGAAGTTTGCCCTGTCCTGGGCCGGGGGGGCCTCGTTGTATGCGTCCTTCAAGTTAGTCGGAATGAACACCGTCGCGATCGCCGGAAGCCCAAAGCGGTCTTCCTGCCTCAGCTCCTGAGGCATGAGGACGCTGGCGTCGAGACGCGGGCTCGCGGTGGGGCCGCTCGCGTCCTCGCAGGCGACGACGACGAGCGCGAGCAGCGGCAGTACTTGTAAGGTCTTCGTTGCAACACGCATAGTTGGTCCTCCCTGGAAAGCGCGCGGCTAGAATTGCACGCGGCTCGTTGTCCCCCAGACGCCGAGTTTCTGGCCGCCGAGCAGCGAGCTCGGGAACTCGGCCACGATTGCGAGCACGTTGAAACCGGCGAAGGTGTCGACTCCCGGATTGCGGAAGGCGGTCGCCTCCCCGGCGATGATCTTCTTGAACTGCACGAGGTCGAAGAAGAACGGATCGTCGCGTACGCCGGCGAACACCGTCATCCCGCCGCGTGAGGCGACCATCGGCACCGCGCCGTTGCTGACGCGAACCGTGGCCGTCTCAGGCCCGGGGACGACTCGGTCCGTCGTTCCCGTGGCGGCGGGCGCCGCCGGGCCGCGGAAGTGCATGACCTGGTGCCCGCCCGTGCCGGTGACGAATGCCTGAATCACGAGATCTTCGACCGCGTCCCCGCTATTGTCGATCTTCCATTGGTACAGGACATTGGGATCGAAGAACGTGGTGCTCGCCTCGGAGGGCGGGATGAAGCCCGACACGGTCATCACGAGCACGACGTTGTCCGGGCTCACGGGGCTCTTGAACGTGTACACATCCGCGATGTCCGCTGCGTGATCCGCGGCGAGCAGCGCGCTGTCCTTGTGATCGGACGCGGTCAGCCAGCGCGTGACGCCAACGACCGCGAACGCCGCGGCCGCGACGCCCAGTGCGAGGCGCCAGCCGCGGGATTGATGCAGATGAGGGAACATGGTGGTCGATCCTCCGCGAAGCGGGACAGGCCTACGATTCCTCGGTCTCTACGCCCGTCGCTGCTTCTCGGATTGGATCTCGGGAGGCTACTCCCCGCCCTCAAGCTTGCCCACGAGGAAGGGCTGCTGGGTGGGTTGCGGCGAGCCGCCGGCCGGTTCCTCGGTCACCGCGGTCACGTCGAAAGCGACGAGCGCCGGCGGCACGTCCAGCGCGGTCGTCAGGCGGCCGTCGGGGGCCGTGTTGAAGACGCCCAGGCTGACCGGCGCCTTGCCGGTCTGGATGGCCCAGAGCTGGTAGGTCCGGCCCGCAGGCGCGGGGGGCAGGTCGAACACGGCCATCACCACCCGGTGCCGCGACCGGTTCCAGAAGACGCGCGCCGAGGGCGGCCGTCCCTTCGAGGCGAGCAAGGCGGTGTTCACGTCGGGGGCGAGGAGCGTGGCGACGAGTTGTTGCTGGACCGCGAGGGAATCGCGCGTCACGGCAACGGCCCGCTCGAGCATCTGGCGGTTCCCGCGCTCCTTCAGGTAGGCGACTCCGGCGGCGATCGCGAGCACAAGCGACGCGGCCGCGGCGATCCAGGGCCGCAGCGAGCGGGGGCGTGCCGTGAGCGGCCGCACCTGGCGCGCTGCGCGGAGGATACGATCGCGCAGCGCCGGCGCGGGCGTCGCCGCCACGGCGGCGTGCGCCAGCAGCCCGGACACCTCGCGGAGCGCCTGCACGTCCGCGCGACAGCTGGCGCAGTCGGCGAGGTGCGCCTCGAACCCGGCGCGCTCCTCGGCGCTCAGCGCGCCCAGGGCGTACGGGGCGGCGGTATCCAGCCACGCGTGGTCGGTCATGATCTTCCCTCGGACAGGAGCGGGGCGAGCGAGCCGCGCAGCTTCTCCAATCCGGCTCGCATGCGCGTCTTGACCGTCCCCAAGGGCTCCTGCAGTGCCGTGGCGATCTCGCTCTGTGTGAGGCCGCCGAAGTACGCCAGCTCGAGCACCCGGCGCTGCGATTCGGGCAGCTCGGCGAGCGAGCGGGTCACGAGCCGGCGCGCGTCCTCACGCTCGACGTCGCGATCCGGGGCGTCCCCCGCCCCCGCGAGCGGTGCGGCGAGTCCCATGTCTCCCACCGCGGCGGCGCGTTCGATCGCACGCGCGCGCCGGCCCCGCGCCCGCAGCAGGTCGAGCGCCCGCGTGCGCGTGATGGTCGCGAGCCACCCCGGGACGCTCCCCCGCTCCGGATCGAACTGCGCGGAGGTGCGCCACACTTGGCCGAACGCGTCGGCCACGACCTCCTCGGCGTCCGCCCGCTCTCCCACGATCGCCATGGCGAGGGCGTACGCCGTCGCCGCATGGCGATCATACAGCTCGCCCAGGGCCCGGTCGTCGCCCGCCGCCATCCGCGCGACGAGCACGCGGTCCGGGGCCGGCGTGGAGGGAGACGAGGGAGACACGAACTCGAACTTGACCCGGATTGGGGGAGTCGGCAACGCCACTGCTGTGATTACGACGGGGTACGGGTGCCGGATTGGAGGAAGGAGGCTGGAGTCGAAGGGTTAGACGGGTAGACGGGTAGCGGCTCGTGGCATGGAGTGCTCAGGAGAAGACTCTCCTGACCCCTTTTTGCTGCGCACCGCTACCCGTCTATCCGTCTACCCGTCTAAACTCGGACCTCACCCCTGCTACCCGTCTGCCCTTGTCGGTGTCTACGCAGGCCGGCCCGGTTCCAGCGAATGCGTAGCGGGTCCGTGGCGATGCTCATGTAGATGAAGAGCGGCCGTCCCACGATGTGGTTGCGCGGCAGAAAGCCCCAGAAGCGGCTGTCGTAGGATTCGTCGCGGTTGTCGCCCATCACGAAGTAGTGCGCCGCGGGGACGACGATCGGCCCCCAGTCGTGCGTGGTGGGACGGTAGGACGTCGCATCGCGACCGACGTAGCTGGGCAGCTGCCACGCGCGGATCTGCCGCAGCCGGAACTCGTCCTCGCGCACGATCAGCCCTGCGAGGTGCAGCGCGTACGGCTCGTCGAGGCGCTGGCTGTTCCGGTACATCGTGTCCCGCACCATCCGCAGCGTATCGCCCGGGGCGCCGATCACACGCTTCACGATGTTGAGGTTGGGCGTCGAGTCCTCGACCGATCGAAACACGACGATGCCGTCGCGGCGTGGCTCGCTGTAGCCCCGCACCGGCAGCAGCCGGAGGCCGGTGAGCGGGATCTCGAGCGCGCCGCCGTAGGCCGCCTTGTCCACGAACAGGAAGTCCCCCACGAGCAGCGTGTTCTCCATGCTCGCCGACGGAATGCGGAACGCCTCGATCAGATAGGAGCGGAGCACGATCCAGATCACCACCGCCGCCGCGAGCGACTTGGCCCAGCCGATCAGCTCTTCCCGCAGGCGCTGCCGCGGTGCCGACCCCGGGGCGGGAGTGGCGCTCGGCGCCGGGCTGGGGACGCGCTCCTCGCGGCGCGGCTCGACCTTGCTCATAGGACCCGCAATCTAATTCGTTGCGCCCACTCCGCACTCCGAAGTCCGCGCTCCGCATTAGATTTTCTCCATGACCGAGCAGCCTCGACGCCCCCAGCCGCTGCTGGACACCCTCGGCAAGCTGTGCACCGAGGGGAAGGAGGCCGCCGACTACCTGTGGCAGGTCCCCAAGGACGAGGCCATGCGACAGAAGATCCTCGACCTGCTCGAGCAGATCGCCGTGGAGAGCGCCAAACAGGGCCGCAAGGAGATGCCGCGGATCTGCGAGGAGCTGAAGACGGCCGCGCAGGCGAGCGCGAGCCCGCAGCAGGTGGACATCCTCGTCAACGGCTTCGACCGCCTGGTGCACCTGTGGCAGGCGGCCAAGTCGGGGCTGCTGTGACCGGGCGCAAGAGCGAGGCCCCCGCCTCCCCGGCCCGCCACACCGATCTCGAGCAGCTCTGCATCAACACCGTCCGCGCCCTCGCCATGGACGCGGTGCAGCAGGCGGACTCCGGCCATGCCGGGACGGCCATGGCGCTCGCGCCGCTCGCCTGGGTGTTGTGGCAAAAGCACCTGCGCCACAACCCCGCGAACCCCGACTGGCCGGACCGGGACCGGTTCGTCCTGTCCTGTGGTCACGCCTGCGTGCTGCTGTACAGCGCGCTCTACCTCACGGGCTACGACCTGACCCTCGACGACCTCAAGCAATTCCGGCAGTGGGGCAGCCGGACGCCCGGGCATTCCGAGTACGGCGTGACGCCGGGGGTCGAGGCCACGACGGGACCCCTGGGGCAGGGCGTCGGCAACGCGGTAGGGATGGCGATCGCCGAGGCGCAGCTCGCCGCGCTGTTCAACCGCCCGGGCCATGCGGTCGTGGACCACTACACCTTCTTCCTCGCGTCCGACGGCGACCTGATGGAGGGCATCTCCCACGAGGCGTGCTCGCTCGCCGGGCACCTGAAGCTCGGCAAGCTGATCGGGATCTACGACGACAACCACATCACGATCGACGGCGACACGAGCCTCGCCTTCTCGGACGACACGGCGAAGCGCTTCGAGGCCTACGGCTGGCACGTGCAGCGAGTCGCGGACGGGAACGACCTGTCGGCGCTCGACGCCGCGCTTGCCGCCGCGCGCCGCACGACCGAGCGGCCGTCGCTCGTGATCGTGCGCACGCACATCGCCTTCGGCAGCCCGGGCAAGCAGGACACGGCTGAGGCCCACGGTGCGCCGCTCGGCGCTGACGAGGTCAAGCGCACGAAACAGCACCTGGGGTGGCCCTCACTGGAGCCCTTCCATGTCCCGGCGGAGTCGCTCGCGCAGTGGCGTCGAGCCCAAGAGCGTGGCGCGGGATTCGAGGCCGAGTGGCGCAAGCGGTGGGACGCCTACCGGGCGGCCCACCGCGAGCTCGCGGCGGAGCTGGAACGGCGGCTCTCAGGTCGCCTCCCGGACCGCTGGGACGCCGACCTTCCGGCCTTCAGGCCGCAGGACGGCGCGTCCGCGACGCGCGCCGCCTCGGGCAAGGTGCTGAACGCCATCGCACCGCGGCTGCCGGAGCTGATCGGCGGCTCGGCGGACCTCACGGGCTCGAACAACACCCAGCTCAAGGACTCCGGCGACTTCGCGGCGGGCCGCTACGACCAGCGCAACCTCCACTTCGGCGTGCGCGAGCACGCGATGGCGGCGGCGCTGAACGGCATCGCACTGCACAGGGGGTTCATCCCCTACGGCGGCACATTCCTGATCTTCTCCGATTACATGCGGCCGGCGATCCGGCTCGCGGCGCTCACCCACCTGAAACCGATCTACGTGTTCACACACGACTCGATCGGCCTCGGCGAGGACGGCCCCACGCACCAGCCGATCGAGCACCTGGCGGCGCTGCGCGCGATGCCCAACCTGACCGTGATTCGGCCGGCCGACGCGACGGAGGCAGTCGAGGCGTGGCGCGCGGTGATCCTGCACCGCCAAGGCCCCGTCGCGCTCGTGCTCACGCGCCAGAAAGTGCCCGTGATCGACCGCGCGAAATACGCACCAGCGAACGGGCTGCGCCTCGGTGGCTACGTGCTGGCCGACGCGCCGGGCGGAAAGCCGGACATCGTTCTCATGGCTACGGGTTCCGAGGTAGAGCTGATTCTCGCTGCTTACGAACAGCTAAAGGCCAACGGCCAAAAGCCAAGAGCCATCTCGATGCCGTGTCTCGAGTACTTCGCGGCGCAGCCGCAGGAGTACCGGGACGCCGTGCTCCCCCCGTCGGTGCCGCTGCGCATCGCCGTCGAGGCCGCGGCACCCCAGTCGTGGTACCGCTGGGTGGGCGATAAGGGCGTGGTGTTAGGGATCGAGCGTTTCGGGGCATCCGCGCCCTACCAGCGGATCTATCAGGAGCTGGGGCTGACTGCCGAGAACGTGGTGCGAAGGGCGAAGCAGCTATTAGCCTAACCGTCTAACCACTTCTCTCGCAGCCTCTCTCCCCGACCTGACGCACGCCGACACGCCCGCCCCGTCGCAGCCCGCCCCGGCAATCGCGATAGGGGCGAGGCGCGCGAGGCGCTCTCGCACGCGGGCGACCCGCGCGGCGTGTTGCGCCGCGTAGCGGGGGAGGGCCCGCGGCCAGCGAAACGCGCGCGTCCAGAGCGGCGCGCCGGCGATCCCGAGCAGCGACGCGAGCTCGGCGTGCGCCAGGACCCCCGGCTCGCCATCCGACGGCGCGAGGAACGCGCGCAGCAGCACGTGCCCCGCCGGCGCGCGTCCCGAGTATTTCGCCGATGCGTAGGTGCAGGCCCTGACCACGCCCGGCGCCGTCGCAGCCGCCACGAATCCGGTCCCCTCGAGCGGCTTCCCCAGCTGGTCGCCGCGATACGCGAGCGATACGGCCACGCTCGGCTGGTACACCACCTCTCCCAGCGCGCGCGCGGGCGATACGCCGAGGGTGGCCAGCAGGCGGGCGGCGGCGAACGCCGGCAGTGCGAGGATCACGCCGTCCGCGTCCACCGCCGAGCCCCCCGTCAACGCCAGGCGGTAGCCCCGTGCAGACGGACCGATCCCGGTGACGCCGGCGGCAGGCCGCGTCGCACGTCCCAGCCGCGCGACCAGCGCCTCCACGATCACGGCCATCCCGCCGTCGAAGCTGCGAAACCCCGCACCCAGGTCCTCCCCGCGAGCCTCGATCCCGAGCAGCGCCGCCGCGCTCCCCTCGGCGAGCGCCTCGAATCGGCTTCCCGTCCACACCGTCGCGCCCCGCGCCACCTGATCCACCAACCGGTCGCCGATGCCGAGCTCGCGCGCGAGCGCGGGCAGATCGGGCGCCGCCGCGAGGAACCCGTCCGGGCCCCCTTCCACAAGGAATCCGTCCCGCCGCTCGGTCACGATCACGCCCCCGGGCCGGCGCTCGCTCTCGAGCACCGTCACGGCCACGCCCGCCTGCTCGAGCCCCCAGGCCGCGGCGAGGCCCGCGATCCCGGCGCCGACGACGGCAACGGTCGTCACCGCCGTCACCGCCATCCGCGGTCGGACGCTGCACGGCGCGCGAGGTCCGCGAGGCACGCGATGAGGAGGGGATCGTCGTTCAAGGAAGCCGTGCGCTCGAGGCGCATGCCCAGCCGCGCGGCCAGCGCTCGGTACTCCACGTCCACGTCGTACAGCACCTCGACGTGGTCGCACACGAAGCCGATCGGCACGATGAGCGCCTCGCGGCCACCCTCGGCCGCGAGCGCCCGCAGCACCTCGCCCGCGTCCGGGCCCAGCCAGGGCTCGGGTGTCGCCCCGGCGCTCTGGAAGGCCAGGTGCCAGCGCGCGAGCGCGAGGCGCTCGACCACGGCGGCGACGCTCGCGCGAAACTCGTCCGGATAGGGATCGCCGTTCGCCACGATGCGCCGCGGCAGGCTGTGGGCGGTGAAGACCACCGGCACGCCGGCGGGATTGGGAAACCGCGCCAGCGCGTCGCGCAGGCGCGCCGCCACCGCGTCGAGGAAGAGGGGGTGGTCGCCCCAACGCCGCACCACCGCGACGTCGAGCCGCCCCGCCGCCGCCTCCGCGAGCTTCCGCTCGTACGCCCCGATGCTCATGGCGGAGTAATGCGGTGCCAGCGCGATGGCGACGAGGCGCTGGCGGCCGTCCGCCACGATCCGCTCGACCGTCTCGGCGATGTAGGGATGCCAGTGCCGCATCCCGACGTACACGGGCAGCTCCGCCCCCAGTGCGCGACGCAAGGCCGCGGCCTGGGCCTCCGTCAGCCGGCGGATCGGCGAGCCGCCGCCGATGCGCGCGTAGCGGCCCCGGATCTCCTCCACGAGCTCCGGGCTCGTGGGGCGCCCGCCGCGCACGTCCAGCAGGTAGGGCTCGACCTCGTCGAGGTTGCCCGGCCCCCCGTAAGCCATCAGCAGGACGGCGCAGCGCTCAGCAGCCATGCACCAGCTCGACGACCGTCTGTGCGGCCTCGACCGGCGTCTCGGGCAGCACGCCGTGCCCGAGATTGAAGATGTGTCCGGGCCTCCCCCCGGCGCGCGCCAGGACGTCGCGCACCCGCTCGGCGAGCGCGGCGCTGGGCGCCAGCAGGGCCGCGGGGTCGAGGTTTCCCTGGATCGCCCGCGCGCCGATCCGGCGCCACGCCTCGTCGAGCGGGATGCGCCAGTCCACGCCGATGACGTCGCCGCCCGCTGCGGCGAAGTCCTCGAGGAACGTCGCCGTGTCGGTGCCGAAGTGGATCACCGGAACGCCCGCCGCCCCGGCGAGCTCGAGCGCGCGGCGGCTGTGCGGCAGCACGTACTCGCGGTAGTCGGCGGGCGAGAGGCATCCCACCCAGCTGTCGAACAGCTGCAGCGCCCTCGCGCCCGCGCCGGCCTGCGCGGCGAGGTAGCGGCCCACGAGCTCCGCCAGCCGGTCGAGCAGCGCGTGCCAGGCCGCAGGCTCGCCGTGCATGAAGCCTTTGGTGCGGGCGAAGCTGCGGGACGCGCCGCCTTCGATGGCGTAGCTCGCGAGCGTGAACGGAGCGCCCGCGAACCCGATCAGCGGCACGCCCGGCGGCAGGGCGCGCGCCGCGAGCCGCACCGCCTCGAGCACATAGGAGAGCTCGCGCTCGGGGTCCGCTCGGGGCAGGGCGGCGACCCGAGCGGCGCCACGGATCGGGTGCGCGATGTGGGGACCTTCGCCCGCAGTGAAGGACAGACCCAGCCCGAGGGGCTCGAACGGCAGCAAGATGTCGGCGAAGATGATCGCCGCGTCGACTTTCAGCCGCTCGACGGGCAGGAGGGTGACTTGCGCCGCCAGCTCCGGCTGGTGGCACAACTCGAGCAGGTCGTGCTTCGCCCGCAGCGCACGATACTGCGGCAGGAAACGACCCGCCTGCCGCATGAACCACACCGGCGTCCGGTCGGTGGGCTCGCGGCGGCAAGCCTTCAGGAAGCGACTGTCGTCAGGAGCGGGGGGCAACGGTCGGCTCGCGCGCCCCGGCCGGCCCGATGAGGACCGTGTCGCCTTCGAGCTTGACCTGGTAAGTCGGCACCGGCAGCGACGGCGGGCCGGCGAGCACCTGCCCGGTCTCGAGGGCGAACACGCCTTCGTGCCAGGGGCAGGTCACGGCGCACTTGGCCGGGTCCACGGTCCCCTCGGAGAGGCTCCCGCGGGCGTGGGTGCAGCGGTTCGAGATGGCGTAGATCGAGCCGCTCACATTGAAGAGCGCGACCGCCTCGCCCGCGGCGTACACGCGCTTGCCGCTGCCGGGCGGGAGCTCGGCGAGCGTGGCCACCGGTGTGAAGCCGTCCGCCCGCGCCGGGCGCCGCGCCACCGCCTGCACCGACCCCGCGCCTCCCAACGTGTCGAGCATGTCCCACAGCGACATCTGAACGCAGGTGAAGGTGGGCGTGTCCCGCAACGTATAGGAGGACGCCTCGCTCTCCCGCAGCTCCATCACGAGATCGAGAAACGCCGACGGGTCGTCGCCCTCGAACGCGACGATGAACTCCTGGTCGTCGAGCCCGTAGGAGTAGGTCGTGTTGAGCCGGATCGAGGGGTATTTGCGGCCGATGCGCACGTGCTCGTCCATCATGCGCTGCCGCTCGGGCTTGGGCAGGCCGTACCATGCCCGCGTCTTGACGAACGGATAGACGAACAGGTAGCGGGCGTCGCTGGGGCGGATGACGAGGCGCGACGGGGCGTTCGGGTCCTCGGGGAACTCGTAGATCGAGCGTCGCGTCATCGCGAGATAGCTGTAGGGAATCGCGAGGTAGGCGCCGAGGTCGGTGCGATTGAGCGCGGTCTGCAGCGCCACCAGGGCGTCCAGGTCCTCGGCCACCTGCCACAGCAGGAAGTCGCAGTCGCCGCGGATGCCCACGAGCCCGTAGGGCCGCAGCAGCAGCCGCCCATGAAAGCTCTCGATCACCTCGCCGAACTCGAGCTTCGAGGCGGCCTGGCGGTCGGCGGGCAGCCGCCGCCACGCGCCGTCGAGCTTGTAGAAGGCGAAGCGGACCGCCTGACGTTTCTCGGAAGGGTGCGCGCTCATGCGACGCAATCTAACGCTCCGCTCCCCGCTCCTCTTCCCGGAGCTTCCGCTCCCGCAGGTACTTCCGCCCGATCCAGGCGGCGATTCCCCCGAAGATGAGCACCGGTGTGAGGGCGATCAGCACGGCGCTCCAGAAATAAACCAGCTCCATGCTCATCGGCCCAGAAACCGGTTGAGGTGGCGCAGGTAGTAGATGAGCGCGGCCGTCGCGACCACGAAGGCGAGGCACAGCGCGAGCATCCCCCCGCTGTGGCTGCTGCGGTAGCTCGAGGCCGCCCACACGGCGAAGCCGGCGCAGAACACGATGGCCGTGGAGATCAGGAGACGGTGAAACGGGATCATACGCCGCCTAGGCGGCCACCTTGTCCAGCACCATCAGGGTCAGGAGCGCCGGCAGGTAGACGATGGAGACGAGGAACAGCCGCCAGGCGCGCGCGGTCGTGGGGGCGGGGCTCATCCGCGCCGACGCGCCGGCGTACGCGAGCCCCAGCGCCAGCGCCCCGAAGAAATACAGCGGTCCAGTGACGCCGAGCAGGGTCGGCACGAGGCTGACCGGGACGAGGGCGGCGGCGTAGGCGAGCGTCATCCGGGCGGTGGCGTGACCCTCCGGATCCGCGACGCTGAGCATCGCGAGGCCGCCGCGGCGGTAATCGTCGCGGTAGATCCAGGCGAGGGCGAGGAAGTGCGGCAGCTGCCACAGGAACAGGATCCAGAACAGGGCCAGCACGGCCGGCCCCAGGTCCCCGCCCGCCGCGGTCCACCCGCCGACGATCGGCAGCGCGCCCGGCACCGCGCCGACCAGCGTGTTGAGCGAGGTCTTGCGCTTGAGAGGCGTGTACAGGAGCACGTAGCTCGCGAGGGTGAGGGCGGCGAGTCCCGCCGTGAGCAGGTTCACCTTCCAGGCGAGATAGGCCACGCCGGCGAGCGAGATCGTGCCGGCGAAGGCGCCCGCGGCGCGCGGGGTGACGCGGCCCGAGGGCAGCGGCCGCCCCTGGGTCCGCCGCATGCGTGCATCCACGTCGCGTTCGCGCAGCTGGTTGAAGGCGTTGGTCCCGGCCGCGACGAGCGCGGTCCCGAACAGGGTATGCGCGAGCAGCTGCAGGTCCACGGTGCCGCGCGCGCCGAGGTAGAAGCCGGCGGCCGCGGTGAGCAGCACCAGCTGGGTGATGCGAGGCTTCGTGAGCTCGAGGAACGCTACCAAACGTGCTCCGACATGGCGGCGAGGACGAAGATCGCAGCGAGCGGCAACGGGATGATCGCGAGGATCAGGAGCTTCCGCGGCTCGAACTTGAGGTGCATGAAATACAGCGCCACCAGCAGCGCCTTCCAGACAGCGAAAAACACCAGCGCCGGGATGATGATCTGCTTCGGGAGATGCGACATGAACGCAACCCCGATCTCGATCGCCGTCAGGATGGCGAGGTACACCCAGATGAGCACGTAGTTGGGATGCTTCCGGTGCGCCGTCTCCATGAGCTCCTCAGATCAGGTAGACGATGGTGAACAGGATGATCCACACCAGGTCCACGAAGTGCCAGTACAGCCCGATCACCTCGACCCCGCGGTAGTCGTGCCGCGAGTATTTGCCCCGCAGCGCCTTGGTGACGTACAGGTACGTCATCGAGATGACGCCGCACGTGACGTGGAAGCCGTGGAACCCCGTCATCGTGTAGAAGGTCGAGCCGTACAGGCCGATGGTCGCGGCGGGGACCACGCCGCTGGCCACGAGCTCCGCCACCTCGCTCCCCTCGCGGGCGCCGCTCGGCAGGAAGCCGTGGTGCACGAGGTGGGTGTATTCGTAGGCCTGGACGCCCACGAACATCGCGCCGCCGATGATCGTCGCCAGCATCCAGAACTTGAGGCCGCCCGAAAACGGCCGGAACCGGAGGAAGTGGGTCTCGCCGTCGGCGACGGCGGCGTACGCCTTGACCATCGTCACGCTGGAGCAGATCAACAAGAACGTGTTGAACGCCGTGACCGGGACGTTCAGCACCTTGGCCGGCGGCGCCCACGGCCCCGGTGCACCGAAGCGCAGAATGATGTAGGAGCCGATCAGCGCCGTGAAGAACATCACTTCCGACGCCAGGAACACCCACATCCCGAGCTTGTTGTTGTAGACATCCAGCCCCCGCTCGGCGGGAGCCGGCGGATGCATCATGTCGACGGTCGCGGTCGCGTGCGCCATCGGGTCGACCCCCTTCCGGGTTAGTGGCCCGCGACCGGCGTGCGCGCCGGCTCACGGTCGGTGGGCAGCTTCCGGTACTGCGGCAGGTAGTCCTCCGGCACCTGGGGCGAGCTGAACTCGTACGGCCCGCGGTACACGGTCGGGACCGTCTCCCAGTTGCCGTGGGGCGCCGGCGCGGGGAGCGACCACTCGAGCCCGTTGTCCTCCCAGGGGTTCTGCGGCGCCTTCTTCCCCCACTTCAGGCTCAGAATGAAGTTCAGCGCGAAGATCGCCTGGACCGCGAACAGGGCGAAGGCGCTGATCGAGATGAACTCGTTCATCGGCTGGTACGGCTTGAGGAAGTCGTACTGCGTCGGGTCGTAGATGCGGCGCATGTGCCCGGCCATGCCGAGCGTGTGCATCGGGAAGAACACCAGGTTGTAGAACACGAAGGTGAGCCAGAAGTGGACCTTGCCCCACGGCTCGCTCATCAACTTCCCGAACATCTTCGGATACCAGTAGGTGATCGCCCCGAACAGCGCGAACAGACTGCCGCCGAACAGCACGTAGTGCAGGTGCGCCACGATGAAATAGGTGTCGTGGATGAACATGTCCACCGGCGTCGCCGCCATGTAGATCCCCGACAGCCCGCCGATCACGAACATCGCGACGAACGCCACCGCGTTCAGCATCGGCACGTGGAAGCGCAGGTTGCCGCGCCACATGGTGCCCATCCAGTTGAACGTCTTGATCGCCGAGGGCACGGCGATGATCAGCGTGGAAACCATGAACGAGGAGCCCAGCGTCGGGTTCATCCCGCTCATGAACATGTGATGGCCCCACACGATCCACCCGAGGAAGGCGATCGCCACGATCGCGAACACCATCGAGTGGTAGCCGAAGATGGGCTTGCGGCTCCCGTTCGAGATGATGTCGGACACCATCCCCATCGCGGGAAGGATGAGGATGTAGACCTCCGGATGCCCGAAGAACCAGAACAGGTGTTGCCACAACAGGGCCTGGCCGCCCGCCACCGGGTCGAAGAAGTGCGTCCCGATGGTCTGGTCGAACAGCAGCATGATCACCGCCCCCGAAAGCACCGGCAGCGCCAGCAGGCCCAGGATCGCCGTGATGAACAGCGACCACACCGAGAGCGGCATCCGGAACCAGGTCATCCCCGGAGCGCGGTTGTTGATGATGGTCGTGATGTAGTTGAGCGACCCGAGGATCGACGAGAGCCCCAGGAACACGAGCGAGACGCACCACAGCATCTGGCCGTACGAGGCGCCCGAGAGGTCGGGCCGGGCCGACAGCGGCGCGTAGGACGTCCATCCCGCCCGCGGCGCCCCGTCGGGCACGAAGAAGCCGGCCAGCATGATCAGGCCCGCCAGGAGCGCGCTCCAGAACGACGCCATGTTGATGCGCGGGAACGCCATGTCGTGAGCGCCGATCTTCAGCGGAATCAGGAAGTTGGCGTACACGCCGACGAGCAGCGGCATGATGGCGAAGAACACCATGAAGGTGCCGTGCATCGTCACGAGCTGGATGTAGTACTCGGGCAACAGCACCCCGCCCGGCGCCATCGTGTCGGGGAGGATCCCGCCGCCCGGCATCGGCTTGCCCGGGAAGCCCAGCTGCCAGCGCATCTGCATCGCCAGGAGCCCGCCGACCAGCAGGAAGAACAGACTCACGAACAGGAACTGAATCCCGATGATCTTGTGGTCGGTCGAGAAGATGTATTTCCGGAGGAAGCTCCGGTCGTCGTGATGCGCGTGTGCGACGTGGGACGTCGCGGCTACGGTAGTCATGACGTCGCACCTCCCTTGGCCGCCTGCTTCATCCAGGCGTCAAACTCCTCCTGAGTGTGCACGAAGACCTGCGCCCGCATGCGGTAGTGGCCCAGGCCGCAGAGCTCGGCGCAGCCGAGCTCGTAGGTCCCGGGCACCGTGGCCTGGAACCACACGTTGATGTTCATGCCCGGCACCGCGTCCTGCTTCACGCGGAACACCGGCACGAAGAAGGAATGGATCACGTCCTCGGACGTGAGGTGGACGACCACCGGCCGACCGACCGGGACGTGCAGCTGATTGCGGACCTCGAAATCGTCGGCCGTGCCGAGCTGGCCGTCGGGCCCCGGATAGGTCACCTGCCACTCGAACTGCTTCGCGTGGATCGCGATCGGGTAGGCGTTCGGCGGCACGCTGTTCCGCCCCTTGATCTTCACCCAGTAATGGTTCGAGATCAGCCCCAGCGCCACCATCGTCACCGCGGGAATCGCCGTCCAGATCACCTCGGCCCGCGTGCTGCCGTGGGTGTAGTAGGCCTTCCGCCCCGGCCGGCCGCGGTACTTGACGACGAACCACAAGAGCCCCGCCTCCACGATCACGAACGCGATCCCCGTGATGATCAGGATCGCGAGGAACAGTCCGTCGATCTCGCCCGCGAACGTGGAGCCCTTCAGCGGCAGCCACCAATGCATGGCGGGAGTCTCCTATTTGGCGGCGAAGGTGAAGTCCTGCGTCTTGCTCTCCGTCCCCGCGACCGTGACCGTCGCGGTCTGGGTCCCGTACTTCTCGTGCCAGGCCTCGATCGTGTAGGTCCCGGGCGGCAGGCCCTTAATCGTGAAGCTGCCGTCCGCGCCCGTGACGGCGTAGAAGGGATGGGGCAGGACGCCGAGGTAGGCCTGCATCCAGCCGTGCACGTTGCACTCCAGTGGCACCATCACCTCGGGCGCGCTGAACGTGCGCGTCGACGTCATGGTCGTCGGCTGGCTGATGTTGAAGGGGCGGTTCTTCACGCCCTTCGCCTTGATGTTGTGGAGAATCCCGTCGGAGTTCTTGATCTCGAGCGGCTGCCCGACCATGATGCCGAGGACGTGGGGGCGATAGTGGCACCCGTCCTGATCGATCAGGACCCCGGTCTTGGGCGTCTCATACTTGGCGCTCGCGGGCAGTCCGGCCTTCACGTACACGAACACGTTGGCCAGCGTGCCGTTGGGGTTGACGACCACGATCTCCTTGGTGGGCGTCGTCGTGTACTTGGCTTTGCACTTCGGCTCCTCGCTCATGTCGATCGACGGATTGACGGGCTTCGCCCCGGTGAACTTGACCTTCCCCGTGACCGTAGCCGCGCCTTGGGGGTCGGCCGCCGGCTGCCGCGTCCAGGCGGCGAGCGCCACGACCACCACCGCTCCCGCGACCGCCGCTATGGAACCGAGCTTACGCATCGTGCCTCCTTGGAAGTCCTCGTGCGATATACCCCTCAGGCCCGCCTGCGCCCGCCCGCGCCCCCCGCGCCCCCCGCGCCCGCCCGGCGCTGGGCGCGCACCGCCACCAGCATGCCGAGTCCGAGGGTCACGGCCATGGCCACCACGGGAGACAGATACACCCGCGGTGGTGTCGGCTGATCGAGGGCGAGGAAATACCACGCGCTGACCGCCATCCGCGTGTCGTGCTCCCCATTGGACCCGTCCCAGGCGAAGAACGCGACCGGAATGGCGCGGCCGGCTTCAAACTGAAGTTCGTTCGCCGTATCCGCAGTCGCAAGGGCGCGCGTGAAGACGAGCCGCCACTGGCCGTCGGCAAACCGTACCTCTGCCCCGGGCGCGTTCCCCGCCCCGAGCGCCTCGAAGCGACCCACCCCGCGGGCGAGCCCCGCCGCCGCCTGGCGTGGCGCGCTGGTCCAGCGCCACTGGTACACGGGGTCGGTGGCCGTGCCCATCAGGAAGTAGGGCCGCTCCATCCCGGCGGGGATGGAGCGCGGGAATTGCACCGCCATCTCATCGGGCTGGAGGTCCGCGCGCGCAGCGACCGAGTCATCGCTCACCAGGTGGTCGAGCACGCGCCGCTGGAACTCGAGCCACGCCGTGTCGGGGCTCTGGGAGCGGTCGTCCCACTCGAGCCGCAGGGCGAGCGAGTCGCGCGTATGCACCGCCTGCACCCACACTCCCGCCACCGCGGGGGCAAACCAGCGCGGCTTGCGGATCACCTGCCCGACCAGCGGGAACCAGTAGCGCTCGACACGGGCCCAGGCGGAGTCGTCGGGCGAGCGAGGTAGCCCGCCCGGCAGGCGCGGGGCGTGGATCACGTCGCGCACCTCGGGTGCCCGCTCCGGCGACAGGCTCCGCACGTACTGGGCCACCCGCCACAGTTGCTCGTCGGTCAGGAACTTCTGGTCGATCAGGTCCGAGAACGACGGCATGGGCGTGCCGTCGAGCCCGGTGCGGAGCCGCCGGTAGATCTCCGCCGCGCTCGCGCCGCCCCGGAAGCGCCAGCTCTGGTGCAGGTCCGCAGCGAAGATCGGCTCGCCGGGGTCCGTCTTGAGCGTGGGCGCGGAGGGGCCGTCCCCCCGCCCCGCCTTGCCGTGGCACTTCCAGCACCCGATCGAGTCGTAGAACTGCCGCCCCACCCGCAGCGCCTCGGCGCTCGTCGCGCCACCCGGCTCTTTCGAGAACGTGAGGGGCACGATGTGCTGGCTCGTGTCCTGGAAGAAGGCCGAGAAGGTCTTGAGGTAGGCGAGCACGTCGCGCCGCTCGCGCTCCGAGAGTCGGTCCTTCCAGGCAGGCATGGCCGTACCGGGGAGGCCTTCGTCGATCGACCGCAGGATGGGCAGCTGGCCGCTCGCGGTCGTGCGGATCTTGTAGATCGCGCCGGTGAAATCGCGCGGCCGGGGCAGCATGTGGGATGCCGCCGGCCCGTCTCCGGCGCCGCCATCTCCATGACAACCCGCGCACCACTTCACGTACACCTTCTTCCCCGCGGTCGTGTCCTGTGCCGCGAGGGAGAAGGGAGAAGGGAGAGGTACGCTCCCAGCCGCGACCAGCAGCGCGATCCCGAGTCTCCAGCTGCGCTCCGTCACGGACGTCTCCCGTCTCCCTTCTCCCCGCTCTTCTCCCACGTTCTCGGCTTCCATCCGGTCTGATCATAAAGGAAGAGGATCACCGACCAGATCTCGCGCTCGCTGAGGAAATCCTCCCACACGGGCATCGCCGCCGAGTTCCAGGGCGTGCCCTCGCGCGGCAGACCCGGCCCGCCCTTGGCGATCCGCCAGAACACGAAGCTCTCGGTGAGCTGCGCGATGGTGCCGTTGTCCTGGAAGTTCGCCGGCAGCGGGTTGAACCCCGACGCGTAGTGCCCCTGGCCGTCGAGATGGTCGCCGTGGCAGGGGAGGCAGTTCTGGTAGTAGACGCGCTTTCCCAGGGCGAGGTAGGCGGCGAGCGAGTCCGGCTCGCGCCGCAGCGGGTTCTCGAGCCCCGTCAGGGTCACCGTCTTGCCCCGGAACGTGATGTCGGCCGGCGGCGCCGGGTGGATCGAGCGCAGATTGGGCGGCGCCGACACCGTCGTGCGCACCTGGCCAAGCGTGAGACACCCGACGAGCAGGGTCACCGCGACGAGCACGCCGCCGCGCACGAGCTTCAGGCGGCGCTCGATCAGCATCGCCCGGATCGGCTCCTGGAAGCGGCGCCACCGTCCCTCGTTGTCGCTCACGTAGATCAGCACGCCGACGAGCACGGTCGCCATGTACTGCAACACGACGCTCTTCGGGACGAGCGCGCTGCCGGGGAGGAGCGGGATCACGAACACGATCAGGACGTAGGCGAGCACCAGGATCGTGACCGCCTGCCAGAAGGGATGCTCGGCGTAGCGCCGGATCCCGGGAGGGAGCCTCACTTGTGACCCGCCAAGTATTCGACCAGCGCCTCCAGCTGCGAAGCGCTCATCATCGAGCCGAACGTCTTGGGCATGATGCCGGCGAGCTTTTCGTAACCCTGAGTGATCGACGACGCGGGATCGAGGATTTTTCTCCGGATCGCGTCGGCGTCGCGCCGCGAGCCCACGTGAGTGAGATCGGGGGCGATCACCTGCCCCTGACCCTCGAGCTTGTGGCAGGCGAGACACCCCGCCGCCTGGATGATCTGCTTCGGATCCGTGCTGCCGCCCGCGAGCCCGGGCCCGCCCGCAGGGGTGGCTCCCCCTCCGGCCGCCGCCGCGGGGCCGGCTGCCTGTTTCGCTTTCGCGATGTCGTCCCCCGTGACATCCACGATACCGCCTTGCGCCTCGAGATAGGCGATCGCCGCCCACACCTGCTCGGGGGAGAGCTGCCGCGTCATGACGGGCATGATCGGCTGGTAGCCCGACACGACGTAGGCCGTCGGGTCCGCGAGCGACTCGTAGAGGTACTGCTTGCAGCTCTTGCCCGGCTCCCGCTTGGCGCAGCGCAGCCCGATCGGGCCCGTGCCCTTCTCGTCCGTGAGCAGATTGGGGGCGCGCGTGCCCAGGCCATGGCAGGTGGTGCAGCCGCCGATCCCGTTGAACACCTTCTCGCCGGCGGCGACGAGCTGCTCCGGGGTCACGTTGGCGCCCAACGTGAGCGCCTGCGGGACCTCGGACTGCACCTGCGGGATCTTGTTGGCGATCAGGGTATAGAGCGCGAGCGTCCCCAGCACCACGCCCACGATCTTCAGGTTAGTGGCCCACATGCCGGGCCTCGCCCTGCGAGACGAACGTCGACTTCTCGGCGAGGCCTCCGAGCCAGAACACGAAGGCCACGAGCGACAGGAAGATCAGCACGCACAGGCTGATCATCCTCGCCGCGTAACCGAGGGCGGGAGTGGCGGCGTACTTGCTGGTATCCTCCACCACCTGCCACACGTGCCAGTACTGGCGGATCCCCGAGCGCGCGAATCCCATCAATCCCATCAGCCAGGTGAACGTCACGGCCAGGATGAAGAGCGCGTACTGCGAGCGCGGCGGCATCTTGCCCCATTGGATGGCGCCGAGCGATTGCGCGCCGCGCGCCATGAGGATGTCGATCACGGTCACGAACAGGATACAGGAGAGCACCGCCAACACCTGGTAGACGCTGTATCCGATGCGGACGATCGCCTCGACGAAGTACCCGCGGATGCCGTAGAACAGCACGATCCCGGCAGCGACGAGGAACATCGCTCCCTGGATGCGCGTGCCGGTGTCGGCCCATGGGACCACCGGCCGCCGATTGGCCCGCCGGTACATGAGGAACGACAGGAACGTGGTCAGGATCATCAGGTTGACCGCCGTGTTCTTGGCGCTCATGACGCCCAGCGCGCCCAGGAACGGGTGGTGCGATCCGCCCATGGCCGCGAGCTCCTTCGAGTCCGCGATCATCGTGTGCGGCGTGCCCCACACGATGGCGCCCAGCACCAGCACGACGAGCAGCCATTTGGTGTAGGGGCGGAACCGTTCCGCGCCGGGGATCCGCTCCATCCCGACCCAGAGGTAGTAGTTCCCCGTGAGGAACAGCACGGCGATGAGAAACGCCTGGATCACCCACAGCCAGCTCATGAAGCCGCCCATCATGGTGATGCCCATGGACTGGTCGTACTGATAGATCTCGCGGCCGAGCCAGTAACCCGCGAACGGCAGCACGATCAATGCCGAGATGGCGATGAAGTTGCCGACGTAGCCCATCCAGTCGTAGTGCGCCCGCTCCTCCGCGGTGCGGGCGGCGAGGAAGCGATAGCTCGCGTAGGCGCCCACGATCGCGCCGCCGAACACGACGTTCGCGATCAAGCGGTGCACGTTGATCGGCATCCAGGTGGCGTTCGCGATGGCGTGCCACAGCTTGATGGTCGTCGGATCGGTGGTGGGCGTGATGTCCCGCGGCGGGGTCATCATGTAGGTGAGCCACGAGTTCGCGATGAACATCACGATCGTGCCCCACACGTTGAGCAGGATCCCCAACGTCCAGTGCCACAGCTTGGCCCGCCCCTTCTTCCAGCGGTCCCAACCGTAGTAGTAGAGGTACAGGGTGAACGACTCCACGAAAAACAGCGAGGCGTACACCCACATCGAGGTGCCGAACACCGCGGTCAGATAGGCCCAGAACCGCGGGTACAGCGTGGCGAGAAAGAAGACGAGGATCGCACCCCAGATCGCCGTGGCGCTGTAGGCCACGAGCAGGAGCCGCGTGAACTCCTTGCTGAGGCGGTCGTAGCGCTCGTCCCCGCCGAAGATGCCGATCGCTTCCGTCACCACCGCGAACATCGGCACCCCCAGCACGAAGGCCGCGAACATGAGGTGGACCTCGGCCGCGATCCACACCGCGGCCCGCGCGCCGATGAGCGGGAAGTCGCGATAGGCGTGGGTCGTGTCGGCGGCCGCCTGGACCAACAGCAGGACGTCGGACATCAGACGTCAGTCACGAAGAAGGGCCGTCGCTTCGCGAAGTCCACCGGCATCGCGCTGCGCACCTCCGCCAAGAGCTCGGGCGTGATTTCGCGCCGTCCCTGGCGCCGCGCCCACTCCTCCACCCGGTGCATCACCACGCCTCGCACGAAGGACGGAATCCGCTCGATCCGGGCGCGTGCCGCATCGCTCCACACGAGGGCGGGCGTGAACTCGGCGCCGTACGTCACTTCGCGCATGCGCTCGATCAGGGGAACCGCCCCCGACGGCTCATATGCGCACGACGGGTCGGCCGCGAGCACGTCGCCCGCGAGCGCGAACGCACGCGCGCGGCACCCGCCGCACAGCCTCCGGTACTCGCAGGCACCGCACTTCCCGCCGAGTGTCCCCTCCCGCAACCGGCGGAACAGCGGCGACGACCGCCAGATGTCGGCGAAGCTCTGGGTCGCGAGGTCGCCCGCCACCTCAGGGAGGTAGGGGCAGGGCGTCACCTTACCATCCGGGGTGATGCGGCAGTACTGGGTGCCGCACGGGCAGCGGGTCTCGTAATTGAGGACCGGCGAGTCGGGGTCGGTCCGGTGGACGTGCCGCATGAAGTGGGGGGCACACTTCGCCCGCACCAGCATGCGACCGCGGTAGTCCCGCTCCCAGCGCGCGAGGTCGGCGAGGACGCCCTCGTACTCGGCGGGCGCGAGGTCGCTCAGGGCCGCGCCCCTCCCCGTGGCCACCAGGAAGTAGCAGTTGAACGCCACGGCCCCCTCATCCGCGGCCCAGGCGACGAGGCGCTCCAGCTCGCCGCGGTTCCCCTTCGTGACCGTCGTCTGGATGATGAAGTCGAGCCGCGCGGCCCGCAGCCGCCCGAGCGCCGCCTGCGTCGCCGCGAGCGAGCCCGCGCCGTGCCGGAAGTTGTCGTGGTAGGAGGGACGCAGCGAATCCACGCTCACCGCGACGCCCCGTATGCCCGCCCCGTCGAGTGCCGCCACCCGCCCGTCCGTGAGCAGCGTGCCGTTCGTGCCGACGACCACCGTCGCGCCCCGCTGCGACGCGTAGCGCGCGATGTCGGCCAGGTCCTCGCGCAACAGCGGCTCCCCGCCCGAGAGGATCAGGAGCGGCGCCGGGTTCACGGCGACGAGCTCGTCCACGATGCGGAGGCACTGCGCCGTCTCGAGCTCCGACGTGGCGCTCTCCCGGGGGCCCGCCGCGATGTAGCAGTGGGCGCACTCGAGATTGCAGCGTCGCGTCAGGTTCCAAGCCACTACGTGCGGGACGAAGTTCACTGCAGCAGCTTCTCCACCGCCGCCTTCGCCTCCTCGGGCGTCACGCCCCGGAAGTCTACCGGGCATTTCCCCAGCTTCTCCTCGATGTCCCGGATGGGACAGCGGGTGATCCCCTGCGCCTTCGCCTCCTCGATGAATGCCCGCATTTCGGGAGAGAGCGCCTCTTTCCCTTCGGCCTCGGCCCGGATCTGCTTGGCCCTGAGCTCCGTGAACATCACCATCATCGTCTCGACGTCGAACTCATCCGCCTCGATCATCGCCTGCTTGTTGTCGTCCATCACCCCCGTCGTGACCCGCCAGATGCCGTGGCTCCTCGCGAACCGCTCCACCGTGTTGCGGGCGAGGGGGCGCGCCACCAGGGGGACGAGCTGCAGCCGCGCCCATCCCTCCTCGGTCCACACGATCGGGTCCGTCGCGACGCGGGCCCGCTGCGACACGACCCCCGTCACAGGGCACTTCACGTCCACCAGGGGTTCCGCCGGCTCGGGGTCGGCATCGTGCCCCTGCACCTTCGTCGCCTTGAGCTGCTCCTGGGCCTTGAGCTCCGCGAGCGCGAGCTCCTCGGCGGTGCCGATTCCCATGATGAGCTGCATGTGGGTGGGGAGCAGCTTCTGGATCGCCTCGTCCAGCCACCGGTTCGTGACCGTCGGAGGCGAGCCAGGGGCGACCGCCAGGGAGTCCTTTAGGGTCCGCTCGAGCACGTACTCTTCGACCGCGCGGCGGGCGATTCCTTGTGCGAACGGCGGGACGCGCAGGATGCGCACCTCCGCCTCGGGCGCCCACGGCAGGCCCGCGACCCCGTCCTCCTCGATCCAGGGGATGTCCTCGGGCCGCACGCCGACCGTGCCGACGAGGAGCACGTTGCACGGGGCGAGGCGCAGCAGGTTCTCCGCCTGCGACCCGAGCTGCGTACCCTCGATGCGGTGTGCGCCGTGGCGGGCGATCGCGAGCAACGATGGCTGGATCTCCTCGGCCCACTGCAGTACCACCTGGAACGGCTTGCCGACGAGGATCTGCGTCGTGAGCGGGACGTCGGGGAACTCCTGCGCCATCACCGTGGCGCGCTTCAGGTTCGCCTGGCAGAGCTTGAGGAGCCCCTTGTCGATGATGTTGTTGTGCAGCTCCTCCTGCTCTTCGAACTTGAAGACCTTCGAGGCCTGGTAGGACAGGACGTCCTTGATGTTGTGAAACACCACGTGGTGGTACTCCACGTCGAAGGCGCTGCACACGTACAGCGACGCGCCGAAGGCCTGCGCCAGCTCGAGCGCCATCCGCATGGCGCGGTATGCATAGGACGAGCCGTCCACGCACACGAGGAACCTGCCGCCCGCGAGCGTCCGCTCGTCGCGCACGATCAGCACGTCCTTCTCGATGCCGCGCAGCGCGCGCGCCACGACGCCGCCGAGCTGCGAGGAGGGCTGGCGGCCCAGCCCGTGGGCGCCGATGGCGACGAGGTCGTAGCGACGCCCCGATGTGCCGACCAGCCGCGCGGCGGGATCCTCCTCTTCGGCCACGAGACGGCCGTTCTCGCCGAGCTTCACGTCGCTCCGCCCCCGCTCGCCGCCGTCGTAGCCCGCGGCGCGGTTGGGGTCGAACCCGATCAGGCCCGGCAGGCGGCCGGTGCCGCGGTTCACCTCGTTGACGATCTCCTCGTAGTTGATGCCTTCCAGGAGCTGGCGAACGAGCGGCACGCCCGCTGCTTCGCAGCGCTTGCCGAGTTGATCCAAGAAGCTGTCGGCGATCAGCTGTAAGCCTTTTTCGATCAGCTTGTCGTGGATCTTGCGCTGTTTCTTGATCTCGTCGGGGGTCTGGAAGCGCGCGGGGAGGCCGGTCTCGAGCTGCCGGAAGCGCACGTCGTGGAGGCGGGCCGCGTAGACGTGGTTGCCGGTGACGCGCCCGCCGGAGCGCCGGCACAATTCGATCGCCCGGTCCACGGCCCAATCCGAATGCGGCGAGTTGTCGACCGGGACGAAGATCTCGCGGTACACCGGCACCTCGGCGTCAGGGTCGTGCCGTGCATACACCACGCTCTCGCCGAGCCCTGAGCGGGCTCGGTCCTATGGGCAGTACGGCTGGTGTATGCTCGACTGCAACGGCGGGGAGCCGCCGTGACAAACCGACGTTTTGGGACTTCGTGTCGCGAGTATGGGGCGGCCGCCGGAGCCTGTCAAGCCGAGTCGTGCGAGCGTTTGAGTGTCGGCAAGACCGACACTGCCAGCGCCACGAGCAGCACCGCCCCCAGCGTGATCACGGAAAACGACTCGAGCCGTCGGCTCCACACCCAGCCCACGAATCCGGACGCGCTGAGCGTGAGACAGCCGAATGAGGCCCACCACAGTCCCCAGCGCCACCGCCTCCCGGGCGCGCCGGGCGGCAGCCGCCGCAGCGCGGCCCACGCCACCGCGGCCGGCGCGACCAGCGTAACAAAATGCGCCGCCCACGCGAGCGGGGACACCAGGGTCATCGCCCCCAGGCAGACGGCGAACTCGCCGGCACAACGCGGGTCCCGCAGATCGCGCGAGCCGCCCCGGAACGCGAACGCCAGCGCCAACCCGGCAATCCCCGCGACGAGCCAGAAGAGTCGCACCACAGCGGTCGTTGGCCACGCCGCGAGGGCATAGTCGATCGGGTTGCGGGCGCCGCCCTCGACCGTGAGCAGCCGCTTCAACGCCGAAAGCAGCGCCTGGTTCGGGTGGTGCGCGACCGGCTGCACCATCTCCGCAGCCGCCACGGCCCGCCACGCCCGCCATTGCGCCGCCGCTTCCGCGGGCCCGAAAAGGGCGATCGGAATGACGAGGTTGAGGAGCACGAGAAATGCGACGGTCCAGCCGAGCTCCCGCCAACGGCGCTTGTACGCCAGGTAGCCCAGCAGCAGCACCGGCACCGCCTTGACGCTCGCCGCCAGTGCGAGCGCGAGGCCACCGGCGATCAGCCGCTGCTCGCGGAACAAGACGAAGGCGAACAGACAGAGAAACAGCAGCAGCGCGTTGATCTGTCCGTGCTGCAGGTTGTCGTCGAAGAGCCGCGCCGTGAACAGGAAGGGGACGACCACCGCAGACGAGACGAAGGCGAGCCGATCGGGCGATCGCGGCCAGAACGTGAGCGCTGTGCCGCCGTCCTCGAACGAGCGGGCGAGCAGCTTGAGCGTCCCCCACACGGCGAATACGCTGGCCAGTTGCCATGCGAGCAGCGTGCCGACGGCGGTGACCCGAGACCCGAGCGCGAGCCCGGCGGCGACGAGCAAGAAGAATGGCGGCCACGTGTTGAAGGCGTTGGCATAGGGGTCGCCGCCGGAGAGGACCACCTCGCCGAGCACTGGATAGTACGCGTAGTCGAGGCGACCGGCCCGCCCCAGCGACCGCGCGACCTCCGCCAGGGCCACGAGGAGCACCACGGCGTAGATCGTCGCGATCGCGACCCGCGTCGCGCGCTCGGAGCGGAGCCGGGGCCAGGGGTCCCGGGGAATGACGAGCCTGAGGCCGGTCACTACGGGAGATTTCGGTTGGGACTCGCGGGGACGATCTGGCGGCCGGTCTCGTCCCACACCGCGATCGCGTCCACGGGGCAGGCATCGCACGCGCGCAGCAGCCGCTCTCGCTCGACCGCCTCCGGGGCGAGGAAGCCGGCGACCGACTCGTCGTCCAATTCGAACCCTTCCGGCGCCTCCTTGGCGCAGTCGGCGAAGCCCACGCACAACTCGCGGTCGATCACGATCCGCAGGCCGTGGACGATCCGCTCCTGCAGCCTGCTCACATCCCCTCCAACCCGAGCTCCGTGCGCGCGGCGTCCATGACGGCCGTCGTGACCACGGTGATGCCGCGGTCCCGCGCATACTCGCTGTAGATCCGCTTCACCATACCGCGCACGAAGCCGGGGACGCGCGCCAGCCGCTCCTGAGCATCATCGGACCAGGTGGGGAAGTGCCCCCCACCGTCCTCGAAGGCGTCCTCCTTTCCCCCCGCCACCATCCCCCGCACCATCTCCATTGGTTGGGCGGGGATCGTGCGGCCGCCGATCTGCACGCCCAGCGACGCGACGAGCTGGGTCTCCATGGGATTGGTGAGCATCGCCACGACGCGCCCGCACTGCGGGCAGCGGAACGCCGCCGCGAGCGTGCCGTCGCCCGGGAGCTGCCGCTCCTCGAAGGTCATTTGCCGATCGCAGTCGACGCACAAGAACTTCATACGAATGCGGAATGCGGAGTGCGGAGTGGGGAGTGTATCATACCGCGTTCCAGATGGCCTCAGCGAGCTGGTGCCACACGTCGGGCGTCGGGTGCCACGGCACGCGGGCCAGCAGCGGAGTGCCGAACTCCCGCGCGAGCGTGTCGCCGGCCACTCCCACGAACGCGCCGCCGACCATGTTCTCTACGATCCCGAGGGGCCTCGCCCCGCGCTCGAGCGCCGCGCGCAGCGCACGCCGCACGGCATCGCCCGATTCCGCGGTCGGAATCGTCACCGTCAGCACGGCGGGAGCCGCCGGCAACAGCTCGGCCAGCTCCTGAAACCGCGCCAAGCCCGGAGGCAGATCAACGAACAGCACGTCGAGCGCTCCCCACGTCACGTCTCCCACGAATTCGCGCAGCGCCGCCGCTTCCGCCGCGCCGCGCCACACGAAGCTCTCCGCCTCGGGCCCGCGGAAGGCGAGGGGGCGGCCGTCCGCGAGCAGCTGGTCCATGGACACGACCCGCACGCCGTCCGCAGCCACCGCCGGCTCGATGCCGTCCTCCCGGACCGCGAGCGGACCGTCCCGCGCCTCGAGCAGCCGCGCCGCCGTGGGGCCGTTCAGGTCGGCGTCCAGCACGCCGACCCGTCGGCCGACGCGCGCGAGGGCCCGTGCGGCGTGCGCCGTCACGTAGCTCTTGCCGACACCCCCCTTGCCGCTCATCACGGCGATCAGGCGCTCCACGCCGGCGAGCCGCTGCGCCACGCGCCGCCGCTGCGCCGTGATCTGCGCGGCGAGACCCGAGCGGTCGGGCTCCGTCAGCTCGTGATAGGTGCGGATGTGCATGACGCAAAGATGGCGGATAGGTGGTTAGGCGGATAGGCGGTTCGCTGCATGGCGGGGAGTCTAACCGTCTGACCGCCTAACCGCCTAGATTTCTCCTCACATGATCGAAGAGCTGAAGGGCAAGCTACAGGCCGAGGTCGAGCGCCTGAACCACGAGATCAGCTTCGTGCTGCCGAAGGAGATCGAGAAGGCGCTCGCCCACGGCGACCTGCGTGAGAACTCGGAGTACAAGGCGGCGCTCGAGCGACAGCAGTTCGCCGCGGCGCGGCTCACGCATCTCCGGGTGCGCCTCTCGAAGCTCTCCGGCGTGTCGGAGGACGAGATCCCGCGCGACCGCGTGGGGTTCGGCTCGCGCGTGACGGTGCAGGACCTCGACACCAAGCGCGCGGAGACCTACGCGCTCACGCTCGGCGAATTCATCGACGGCAACGAGGACGGGGCCGGCGAGCTCCCCGTGTCGATGGCCTCGCCGCTGGGCAAAGCGCTGCTCGGTGGGAAGGTGGGGCAGGCCGTGACCATCGATCTGCCGCTGGGCCGCCGCCGTCTCAAGATCACGGAGCTGGTGACGGTGCACGAGTTGGCGGAAGGACGGGCAGGGAAGGACAGGGGCGGACGGCGACGTAAGAAGTAGGTCCGTCTCCTTCCGCCTCTGTCCGCCCTAGAGGTTCAAGTGGAACACCATCGGGCCCTTCGGCTGCGGCGAGCCGGGCATGGGCTCGATGCTCATCGCGGCCCCCATCACCCGGGCGCCGCCCCCCGGCATGTCGAGCGCGAGCACCATCGGATGCGGCGAGTCCATCGACATGACGGCCGCGCTCTTCATCCCCTGCTCCGTGATGAACCAGATCTGGTAGGCCTGGCCCGGCTGGTTGGGCGATAGCCCGTGGCACGTCACGAGCCAGCGGTGCGACGCGGTGTCGGCGAAGATGGTGACGGCACCGACGCGCCCGCTCGTCGAGACGGGGATCTGCACCACGCGGGTGGCGGGGCTGCGGATGAGCGACAGCGTGTCCTCGAGCGCGCTGACCCGGGCCGCGAGCTGGCTGCGCTCGATGCTGAGACGCTGTACCGTGACGACCGCCCAGGCGCCGCCCGCCACGGCGAGCACCAGCGCGGCTGCCGCCGCGAGTCGCCACGCGGGCTCGCGCCGCGGCGCGAGCGCCCGCGCCAGCACCCGCTGTTTGAGCTCCGGGGGCGGCTCCCGCGGAGCCGCTGCCATGCCCAGCCAAGCCGTCATATCATCCAATCCTTGAGGTGCTGCAGCGCTTCCGTCAACTTCTGGTGCGCGATCCGCAGCCGTGTCTTCACCGTGCCGAGCGGTTGGCCCAGCCGCCGGGCGATCTCGCTGTGCGTCAGCCCCTCGAAGTAGGCGAGCAGCACCACGCGCCGCTGCTCCTCGGGCAGCGCCCCGAGCGCCGCGTGGAGCTCGCGGTGCAGCGGCCACCCCGCCACCGATCCCTCGAAGGGCGCGTGCGCGCCGACCACGTCCTCCGCTGCCGCCTCGCGCGCGCGCTCCCAGCGCTCCGCCTTGCGCCACCAGCGGCGGCGCCGGCGCAACGCATCGAGCGCGCGGTTCCGGGCGATCGAAAGGATCCACGGCACAAGCGGTCCACGCCGCGCGTCGTGCTGATCGATGTGGCCCCACACCTGCTGGAACACATCGCCCACGACGTCCTCGGCTTCCGCCTCGTCCTGCAGGATGCGGAAGGCGACGCCGAGCACCCAGGGGGCCACCAAGTCGTAGAGCTCGGCCAGCGCTCGCTCGTCCCGCGCCCGCAAGCGACCGAGCAGCGACCGCTCCTCATCTTGACTAAGACGTTTCGGCTGGCTCACTTAGATTTCCATTGTAACACGGGTACTGGTCCCGTCTAGGGCGATCCCCAGAGCGAGGCCCATGGTCATGCGTTCTGCACGGCTGCTGCTGGTGGCTCCCCTCGTCGGATTGGCGTCCACCGGCTGGCTCGCCCGCCTGCCGGCCCAGGCCGACCCTGACGCCAAGGTGAAGGGCGGCGGCGCCTTCCCGGCGGGGTGGCACGTGCGCACCGACAAGAACAGGCCCACCGCCGACGTCAAGTTCTTGAGGGCGGGTGGTGGGTTTCACGTGACCCTCGGACCGGCCGTGGCGCTGTGGCGCGAGGTCGATCGCGCCACGGGCAGCTACACCGTCGCCGCGACGTTCACGCAGACCAAGAATCCCAGGCACCCCGAGGGGTACGGCCTGATCATCGGCGGCAGCCGCCTCGGTGACGCGCGCAACCGCTACACGTACTACCTGGTGCGCGGCGACGGGACGTTCCTCATCAAGCGGCGCGTCGCGGGCGATTCCACCGTGCAGGTGACCAACGGCTGGACGCCGAACGACGCCGTGGTGAAGGCCGACAGCGTGGGACAGGCGACGAACCTGCTGAGCGTCGTGGTGGGGGGGGGCACGGTCACGTTCCTCGCGAATGGCAAGGAAGTCTACACCGCCAGGGTGGCCGGTCTGGACACGCAGGGCCTTGTTGGCTACCGTGTTAACCACAACCTGGACGTGCACCTGGGTGCGCTGGTGGTTCGTAAGCGGTAAACGTGGGGGTCGGGATGCAAGTTCGCTGTGAGGACGAGGCGGAACGCTTTTCGTTCGAAGCGTTTACACGACACCCCTTCTTCACCGAAGTGAATCGCTGGATCGTCGAGCGGGTGATCTGCCCGGGCCGCCGCAAGATCGTCGACCTGGGGTGCGGGCCGGGTGCGGTCACGAAGCTCATTGTCGAGCGTCTCGGCCGGGACGCCAAAAACGCCGAGGTGATCGGCATCGACCCGTCCCCGTCGGCCCTCGCCAAGGCGCGGACCGCGATTCAGGCCAAGTGGGTGGAGTTCAAGGAAGGCAGCGCCGAGTGGGTCTCCCGCCTCGTCTCCTCCGCCGACGCCGTCGTCTTCCTCAATGCCATCCACCTGGTTCCCGACAAGGCCCAGGTCATCGCCGAGATCCGCAAGACGCTCAAGCCGGGCGGTGTGTTCGCCTTCAACACGACGTTCTTCAACGGCGCCTACGTGGAGGGGACGTCGGCCTTCTGGCGGCGCTGGATCGTGCGGGCCGTGCAGGTAGTGCGGGAGCGTGGCATGGACGTGAGGCACAGCGCGCACGCCGTCGCCCGCGAGTTCCTCACCGCCGACCAGTACGCCGACCTGTGCGTGCAGGCGGGGTTCGCCCGACCGAGCGTCGAGTTCGTCCGCATCGAGATGACGCCCGAGAGCCTCGAGGACATCGGGCGTTTCTCGCTGTTCATCGAGGGGGCGCTCCCGGGCGTACCGCTCGAGCAGGGCGCCGACGCGCTGAAGGAAGGGCTGCGCCGCGCTCGCGAGGAAACAGGGGTCGCGAACGTGCCGCGCAACTGGCTCGAGTGCGTGGCGGTAGCCGTGTAGGAGTGTAGGGGCGCAGCGCGCCCCTACTCGATGAGGAACTCGAGGCGGCGGTGCGCGGTGCGCAGCGCCGCCTCGACCGCTTCCGGCGTCTCCCCCCGTGCAAAGATGAACCCCGGATAACGCCACCCTTCTGGCCAGGGTACGAGCATCTGCCCCGGGTGTGCGGTGATCACCACGTCCTCGATGAGCGGCACCGTCCGGGCCGCTGCGACGCCCCGCAGTTCGCGCAGCACCCCCGTCGTGGGGACCGGGATCATCATAACCCCCGACGCCTGGCGCTCGCGCTCGAGTGACGGGAGCGGCATCCCGAGCGCGTGGCGAATGATGATCTCTTCCAGCGACGTCTCCCCGGCCCCGAAGCGGAGCGCCGCGCTGCAGCGCCCGCCGATCGAGCGCGCCGCGAGCTCGATCAGCCACGGCCCGCTCTCGTTCCATCGGAGCTCGGCATGGACCGGCCCTTCCCGAAGGCCGAGCGCCACGACCGCATCGTGCGCGCACGCGCCCAGCGCAGCCTGCGCCCGCGGCGGCAGGCGTGACGGCGTCGTGTAGATCGTTTCCTCGAAGAACGGGCCATCGAGCGGGTCCGGCTTGTCGAACAGCGCGAGCACATGGAGCCGGCTGGCCACCACGAGGCCCTCGAGCGCGACTTCCGGACCGGGAATGAAGTCCTCCACCAGCACGCGCGACGTCCAGTCACCGCATCCCACGACGTCGGGCTGCGCGAGGATGCGCCCGACCCGCTGGAACGCCGCCGCGAACCCGGCCGGGTCGTCGGCGCGAATCACGCCGCGCGACGCCGCCAGCCGCAGCGGCTTCAGCACGCAGGGGTAGCGCAGCCGCGCCGCGAGGTCAGTCACGTCCTCGCCGAGCCTGTGGAGCTCGAACCGCGGCACCGGCGCTCCGTGCCGGGCGAGCTCGACCCGCTGCATGTGCTTGTCGCGAGCCGCGAGGGCGACCGGCACCGGGTTGCCGGTGAGCTCGAGTCGACCGGCGATCGCGGCCGCGACGACCGCCGTATCGTCGTCCACGCCCACGACCCCGGCGACGGGATGACGGCGGGCGAACTCGGCCGCCTGCTCGGCAGCGCGCTCCGGAGCGGCGAAGTCCAGGGTGAGAAAGCCGGTTGGTTGCGCGCCCTCGAAGGTGCTGGGGCGCTCGGAGGCGACGGTGAGCTCCACGCCGAGGCGTCGCGCCGCTTCCACGAACGCCGCGGTGCGGTAGGTCGTGGTCGGCAGCAGCAGCAGCAGCCGACGTGTGTACGGGCGCAGCATGCTGCGCCCCTACTTCTTGGCGGCGGCGAAGTAGGGGTTGGTGCCGGCGGTGTGGTCGGTGATGTCCACGATGCCTTTCACCGCGGGGACGTGCTGCTGCAGCATCGCCTCGATCCCCTGGCGCAACGTGACGTCCGCCATGCCGCAGCCCTGGCAGCCGCCCATCATTCGCAGCATTACGACGGCGTCCTGTACGTCGATCAGCTCCACGCGGCCGCCATGACGAGCCACCATGGGATTCACCTGCTCGTCGAACAGTTGCGCGACCCGCTCGTACAGTGTGTCGTCATCCGCCGTGGCGACGGGAGCCTCGGCCTTGGGGGCGAGAGGGGGCGCGCCCGACGCGAGGGCTGCGCGGATCGCCTGGCCGACCGACTTCCCGACGGCGGTCCAAGGAGTGGCACCGCGTTTCACCACCGTGACGAGGTTGCCCGAGACGATCACCTCGCCGATCTCGGCGCCCGGAATGGCGAAGATCGCTGCCGCGAGCGGCGAGTCCTGCGCCTCCGCGGGGGACGCAAACCGCCGCACCCCGGCGGCGTGCAAGGGTTGGCTAACCATGAACTTGCAGCGCGAGCCATCGATGGGCTCGGCGGTGATGCGTATCTCAGGGGCAACCATATGCCGAACTATACACGGGAAACGGGAAACGGGAAACGGACGGGCGAACACCGGTCCGACCCGTGTGTCCCGGCTCCGGCCTCACGTTTCCCGCCCGGCCGGGACCCGAGTGCCCGCCGCGCGCAGCCGGCGCGCGGCCTCCACCACGTGCCGCAGCGCCGCCAGCGTCTCGTCCCAGCCCCGGGTCTTCAGGCCGCAATCGGGGTTGACCCAGATCTGACGGTCCTCCAGCACCTCCCGCATCCGCTCGAGGGCCGCCGCGATCTCTTCGGTGGCCGGCACGCGCGGCGAGTGGATGTCGTAGACCCCCGGGCCGATCTCGTTCGGGTACTTGTACCCCCGAAACGCCTCCAGCAGCTCCGAGCCGGAGCGCGCGTTCTCGATGGAGATCACGTCCGCATCCATGCGTTCGATGACGCGGATCACGTCGTTGAACTCGCTGTAGCACATGTGCGTGTGAATCTGGGTCGCGTCCTGCACGCGGCTCGTCGCCAGCCGAAACGCATTGACGGCCCAGTCGAGGTAGCCCCCCCAGTCGGCCCGGCGGAGCGGCAGACCCTCGCGCAGCGCCGGCTCGTCGATCTGGATGATGCGGATGCCGGCGCGCTCGAGATCCAGCACTTCGTCACTGATCGCGAGTGCGAGCTGCTGCGCGGTTTCGGAACGGGGCTGGTCGTCGCGCACGAAGGACCATTGCAGGATCGTGACCGGTCCCGTGAGCATCCCCTTCACGGGGCGGTCGGTGTGCGCCTGCGCGAACGTGCTCCACCGCACGGTCATCGGCTTGGGGCGCGACACGTCGCCGTAGATGATCGGCGGCTTCACGTAGCGGGAGCCGTAGGACTGCACCCAGCCGTGCTCGGTGAAGGCGAACCCCTGGAGCTGCTCCCCGAAGTACTCCACCATGTCGTTGCGCTCGAACTCGCCGTGTACGAGCACGTCGAGTCCCAGGTCCTCCTGGATCTTGAGTGTCCGCTGGATCTGGTCCTGGATGAAGCGCTCGTAGTCCGACGCGGTCGTCTTGCCGTCGAGGAACTGGCGGCGCGCCGCCCGGACCTCCGCCGTCTGGGGGAACGACCCGATCGTGGTGGTGGGATACAGCGGCAGGCGCACCTGCTGCGGGCGCCGCTCCCGGTACGGCGCGGGGCGGCGCCGATCCTTTTCCGTCACGGCCCCGGCGCGCCGTTTCACGGCCGGGTTGTGGATCCGGCTGGCCGAGCGCCGCGACGCGAGCGCCCGCGCGTTTGCCTCGAGCGCCGCGGCCGCGGCGCGCCGCCCGTCACGCAGGGCGCGCGTCAGCGCCACCACCTCATCCAGCTTCTGCTTGGCGAACGCAAGCCACCCCTTGAGCTCGGGATCGAGCTTGCGCTCGAGCTCGAGATCCACCGGCACGTGGAGCAGCGAGCACGAGGGCGCGACCCAGACGCGCTCCACGCCCAGTCGCGCGCTGGCCCGCTCGAGCGTGGCGAGCGCGGCCGCGAGGTCTGCCTTCCAGATATTCCGCCCGTCCACGACACCGAGCGAGAGCACGCGCCCCGCGGGCCACCTGCCCAGCAGCGCGTCGAGCTGCGCCGGGGCGCGCACCAGGTCCACATGCAGCCCGGCGACGGGCAACTCGAGCGCCGTGTCAAGATTGTCGCGCAGGCCGTCGAAGTACGTGGTCAGGAGGAGCTTGAGTCCCGGCGCCTGCTCGCTGAGCACGCGATAGGCGGTCCAGAAGGCGCTCCGCTCCTCCGGGGTGCGGTCGAGCACGAGCGCGGGCTCGTCGATCTGCACCCACGTCGCGCCCGCCGCCGCCAGCCGTCCCAGCACCTCCGCGTACACCCCCAGCAGCCCGTCGAGCAGCTCCAAGCGGTCGAAGCGGGCCCCGCGCGCCTTGCCGAGCAGCAGGAAGCTCACGGGACCGACGAGCACCGGCTTCGCGGAGAGGCCCAGCGCCTTGGCTTCCTGGAACTCGTCCGTGATCTTGGTCGAGGCGAGGTGGAACGTCTGTCCCGGCTCGAACTCGGGGACGATATAGTGGTAGTTCGTGTCGAACCACTTCGTCATTTCCATCGCGGTGACGTCGCGGCCCCCCCCGCCCTTGCCCTGACTGCCGCGCGCCATCGCGAAGTAGGTGTCGAGGTCGACGGTCCCGCCCGACCAGCCGTAGCGCTCGGGTACCGCCCCCACCATCGCGCACGTGTCCAGGACGCGATCGTACAGGGAGAAGTCGTTGACGGGCACGAGATCGAGCCCGGCGTCGCGCTGCAGGCGCCAGTGGGCGGCGCGCAGCTCCGCGCCGGCGCGCAGTAGGCCCTCAGGCGACACCTTGCCGCCCCAATAGCCCTCGGTCGCCCGCTTCAGCTCACGAGCGGCGCCGATAGGCGGAAAGCCGAGATTGTGGGCAATGGGCATGGGGAGAGGAATCTACCCAGAGAAGCGAAACCGGGGAGTGGTGCCGCGGAGGGGAGGCCCTCCGCTTCTACGGCTTGCGCGACCGCTCCCGTCCGGGGGGCACATCGGGCGGACCCACGGGCGAGTGGGCGGCGGCGCGCGCGAGACCCGCGGCCGCCTGTGCTGGGGTCGCCCCGCGGGCGATCTCGGACTCCACGCGGTCGGGGAGATCCAAGAGATCGAGGGGGGCGCGCCCGGCCTCGATCGTGCGACGCACCAAGGCGACCGTCTCCCGCGCCGGCACTCCTAGGGCGGCGAGCAGGGCCGCCACGCGCAGGGCTGCCGCGGCCCCGAACGGTGCACGACTGGCGCGAGCCAGCTCGCGTACCTGCCCCTCCTTGAGTCCCGCCGTGAGGGCGAACGCACCCGCCTCGATGGCGTCGCCGTCCGGCGCCGCGAGACCAGCCGAGTGCAGCGCGCCCGCGGATGCGTCGAGCTCGCCGGCGAGCGCGCGTACGGCCGCGATCACGCGGTCCGCCGGCACGCCCTTCGCCCCACCTTCCAGAGCCTTCTGCACCAGCAGCTCGACCGGCAGGCCGCGCGCCGCGGCCGAATCGACCATCCCGCGCACAGCCGCAACCACCTCCGGGGACACGCGCCCGGAGAGCCGGGCCGCGACGCTCCCCTGAGCGGCGAGCCCGGCTGCGCCGAGCACCAAGCAGACCGTCAGGCAGGCGGCTTTCACAGCGCGCGGCCCCCGGGGGCGGCGATGGCGACGACACTGTTACGACGACCGAAGCCGTCGTCCACCGCGGGCGCCGCCGGGTCGGGCACCCAGCGCTCGCCATCGACCACAAAGGCGTACTGGTGCTGACCTGGTGCCAGGGTGACGGTTGTCGTCCAGACCCCGGTCGCGCCCGCCGGGGCGAGCAGCGTCGCGTCACTGTTCCACTGGTTGAACGTCCCGGCGATCGCCACGCGGTGCGCACCCGGGGCGTAGAGCACGAAGCGGACTAGCGCGCTCGGGCGCGTGGGGCCGAACGCCGCTATGGCGCCGCGGGCCGGCGGGGCGCTGAGCCTGCCCAAGACGAGCGCCGCCAGCACGGCCGCCGCGGCCAGCGCACCGACCGCCCAGGGCCGCACGCGCAGCCGGATCTCCACGTCGCGCGGCGCGGAGATCCAGCGCCACGCGCGCCCCGCCCTGAAGGACTCCCGCGCGGTCGCTGGCGAGCCCCCCCGGCGGCGCACCGTCGCCATCACACGGGCATCGAGCAGGGGGGAGAGCGTCACCGGCGTTGAGTCCAGGGCCGCCAGCAAGCGCAGCGCCTCCTCGCCTTCCGGGCGTAGCTCGAGCGGCAGGTCACCGAGCGTCAGCTCGCCGTCCAGCAGGCGCTTCACCAGGGGGTGGAATTCCCGCGTCATCGGTGCTCCTCCAATTCGCCTCGCAGCCGGTCGTACGCCCGGTGCATCCGCATCTTGAGCGAGGCCACCGTCGCGCCCGTCCGTTGGGCGATTTCCTCGTACGGCAACCCTTCCACGTGCTTCAACACGAACACCTCGCGTTGCTCCGGCGTCAGCGCCAGGAGGGCCCGCTGGAGCGCACGCCGGCGCTCGGTCCGTTCCACGGCACCGTCCGGCCCGTCCAAGGACGTGGCGACCTGTTGCGCCTCCTCGAGGGGCCGGGCTTCCCGGGACCCGCGGCGCCGCTCCGCGAAACAGCGGTTCCGCAGGATCAGAAAGAACCACCCGGCGAACCTGTCCGGCTCCCGGCACTGCCTCAGCTGGTCGAACGCGCGAATGAGCGCGTCCTGGACCGCATCCTCGGCGGCGTCGGCCGAGCCGAGCATGTGCGCCGCGTACCGCGCATAGCGATCGCGGTAGCGCCGCACCAGAACGGCGAACTGCTCGACGTCCCCCGCTAGCACCGCCCGCACCACTGCGCCGTCGCTCGCTGGCTCCGCTCGACCCACCCCGGTTTCCTCGCGCTTCGATCAACCCACCGGGATGGTAGGCCCTCGTGGGAGTAGCGGCAACCGTCCCCCTGAAAGAGTCCGCCCGAGACGCACCGGTAACACCCCGCGGCCCCGCCGCTTACAAGTCGCGTGTTACCCGACCCCCGCCGCGGGCGTCTTTAGGACGACCCGCAGGCGACGAGGGCAGTGCTGCGAACGGAAACGGCAACTGGGAACTCTCCGATGAGCCTACCCGAACGGGCGTGGCCAGCCACGGCCGACGCGACCTTGGTGGCCCGCATGGCCCGGGGTGATCGCACCGCCCTCGTTGAGCTGATGGCGCGCTATCGCACCACAGCCTACGCGCTCGCCTACGCGTTGCTGGTCAATCCGGAGGACACCGAGTCTGTCGTGACCGAAGCGTTCGACGACCTGTGGAAACAAGCCCAGGGGCCCGATCCGGACGGCAACTCCGTTCATCGCCGCCTCACCAATGTGATTCAGCTGCTCGCGCAGCGCCGCATTGAGGCGCGCGCTAGATAGAAGGAGGAAAGCACAATGCTTCGCAAACTCGCAGTAGTCGCGGCGGCGCTGGTTTTCCCCGGCATCCTCGCGGCACAGGCGCCCGCCACGCACACCAATCATGCGTCGGAGATCGCACAGGCCAAGATGGCCGCGGCGCGCGCCAGGGTAGCTGCAAACCGGGCGGCACACGTCCGCGGCTGGGTGACCCATATGGCGGACCGCAATCCCAACGCGGCGCTGCCGGCCACCCCGGCCACCCCGGCCACGCCGGGGTCCGCGATCCGAGCTGTGCCATCACCCCAATCCCAGCGGCCCGCGAGCCCCGGCCAGTCCGGGATCATCCATCGACCGTAGGCTAAAGCAGGGGAAGCTTCCCAGACAGACTGTAGGGGCACAGCATGCTGTGCCCCTCTGTTTTGTTGACCCATTCCCGCCCCGCACATAGCCGCTACGTTCCAGCCGAATGAAGCGTGCCCTCTTGGTGCTGGCGCTCGGCACACCGTGCGCCCAGACGTCGCTCGCGCAGACCCAGGCCTCGCTCGGCGTGGGTGTGGGCACAGTGCGCTTCCCCGGCGGCACGAGCTTCAGCTCCGCGACCTTCGCTCCGGCCCTGGAGTACGGGACCGAGGCGCGCTACGGGAGTGTCGCGGGCTCACTCGCCTCGCTCCCAGGAGGCGCTTGGTCGCTCCAGGGGCGGGCCGACGTGTGGGCCGCGACGCGGCCCCTGCTGGGACGCATGAGGCTCGGTGCCGAGGGCATCTGGGCCGGCACCAGGCGCACCGACGGCGGTTGGACCGCCGCCGCCCACGGGATCGGTGAGGTGTTGTGGTGGACCTCAAACTGGGGCGTGGGGGTGGGGGCGGGCCCGTCGGGCGGCTGGATCCAGGACGCTCCCTCGGTCGGCGCGTTCCACGCGCGCGCGCGCGCCTGGTGGCGCGCGGCCCCTGGGACGACCTGGCAGCTCTCCATCGAGCCGACTCACTTTCTCGGCGCCTGGTTCACGGACGTGAGCGGCGGCGTCATGCTCGAGCGCGGGCCGGTCAGCACGACGCTCTGGGCCGTCGGGCGGGTTTCCGACGCCTACGGCTCGAAGGGGACGGGCAGCGTGTCGCTGCGCTGGTTCCTCGCTCCTGTCGTGTCGCTCGAGGTGAGCGGCGGCGGGTACCTCCCGGACCCGTACCAGGATCTTGACCGCGCGGGCTACTTCACGGCCAGCCTGCGGGTTTGGGCTAGGGGCCGGCCCTCGGTGGATGCGCCCACGCGCCGCTGGCCGCCCCTCGTGCCCGAGCGACGGGGGGACAGCGTGGTCGTGCGATTCAGCTTCGAGGGCGCGAAGGCAGTAGCGATCGCGGGCGATTGGAACGCCTGGCAGCCGGTGCCGCTGCGGCCGCTCGCAGGCGACGAGTGGGAGGGCGCGTTCCTGCTCGAGTCAGGCCTGTACCACTTCAATCTCCTGGTCGACGGCTGGGACTGGGTGGTCCCGAACGGGGTCGCGACGGTGCGCGATGGGCTGGGGGGGTTGGTGGCGGTGCTGCTAGTGCCCTAGGCGCGCTTGACCCCGCCCGTCCGACGCCCTACTCTGGCCGCGGGTCGGTGAAGCTGCTCTTCCCCCTCAACGGAGGTCGCACATGGGCAAGATCAACTGGCTTCGCGTGCTGTGGGGCGGGGTGTTGGCAGGGCTGGTGCTGAACGTCATCGACTGGGTCGTCTATGGCAAGGTGCTCGCCGCCGATTTCAACGCGGCGCTCCAAGCGCTGGGCAAAGGGCCGATGACAGGATCGATGATCATCTGGTTCGTGATCTTTGATTTTCTCTTCGGCATCTTCCTCGTCTGGTTCTACGCCGCGATCCGGCCGCGCTTCGGGGCGGGACCGCGGACCGCGGTGCTCGCGGGCTTCGCGATCTGGGTGCTGTACGGGTTGCTCCACACCATCGGTGAGGCGCCGATGGGGCTGTTCCCGCTCCGACTCGCGGTGATCGGCTGCATCGTGGCCCTCGTGGAGTACGTCGTCGCGGCGGTGATCGGCGCGAAGTACTACACCGAGATGTAGCGAGTATAGAATGCGGGCGCCGGAGCATGCTCCGGCGCCCGCCGTGAGTCGAGTCGCTCCGATGAACATCGCCGCACGCCTACCGATTCAGCACGATCGACGCGCGCGCGTAGAGGTAGCGCCCGTTGTACCCGAACGGCGACGCGGCCGCCCAGGGGAAGACCCCGGTGTTGCTGTTGCAGTCCTTTGAGGTCGCCCCGCAGTCAGGATCAAAGACGGTAGAGCTGGGCTGGTCCGGATAAGTGTCGAAGATGTTGCGAGCGCCGATCGACAGGTCCACTTGGTCGAAGCGGTAACCGAGTTCCGCGTCGAACAGCGACTTCGCGCCGTACTGCTCCCGGCACAGGTTGCAGAAGCCCGGTTGCGCCGAGGAGAACTTGCCGTAGTAGGACCCCCGCGCGAGCGCGTGGAACCGGTTCAGGGAGTACTGACCGGTCAGCGTCCCGCGCCAGTCGGGGCGCTCTTCCGTGATCCCGATCCACGTCACGGTGTCGATGAGTCCGGTTTCACCGGTGCCCTTGAAAATAGGAGGCAGCGGATCGACCCGCGTGATCTCGTTCTTCGTCCAGTTGACGGCCGCCGTCCAATCGAGCGTACCGCCGCCGACCTGGGGGACTCGCAGGTTGGCCGTGACGTCCACGCCCTGGGTGCGTGTGTCCAGGCCATTGGTGAAATACTGGAGGCCCCCGATGCCCGTGATCCCGCTGTCGGCTAGAATCTTAAGCGTGCTATCCTGGGAGAAGGTCCCGCTCAGCATGATGCGATGGTCGATCTTGATGTAGAAGTAGTCGGCCGTAAGCGTCACGTTGCTCGTCGGCGAATAGGCGAACCCCCCGCTCAGGTTCACCGAAGTTTCATCGCGCAGCGGCTTCGCGCCGAGCACCCGTGAGGTGTGAGTATACACGGGGAAGATGCCGACCTGCACCGCCTTTCCGGCGATGACGTTGGTGACCACCTTACTGAAAAACTCCTGGCTGATCCCCGGCGCGCGGAACCCGGTGCTTGCCGCGCCGCGGAGAGTGAGCTGTCTCGACGGCTGGTAACGCAACGCCAGCTTCCCCGTCATCCGGGACCCGAAGTCGCTGTAGTGCTCGAACCGTCCTGCCACGTCTGCGAGGAACTCCGGGGTCAGCTGGGTCTCGAGATCCGCGTAGCCCGCGACGTTGGTGCGATGCGAGTTGGATTCGTCGCTGGGAGCGAACCCTGGGAATACTTGCGAGCCGCCACGGGTTTTGAGATCATTGTCCGCGCTCTCGTCCTGGGGCGTGAGGGGGTTGTCCACGAACACCCCGTCGGGTCCCGCGCTGTCTGGGGAGAGGTGGCCGCCGTTGATCCAGGAGGCCGTCTCCCCCCGCGTGAGCTGGTAGCGCTCCCGGCGGAACGTTGCGCCGAGCGCCAGGTTCACCGGGGCTCGGAGCCCTAGGTCGAGCGCCTTGGCGACGTTGATCCCGGTTACGAATTCCTCGCGCGTCAGCTGGCCCGCGTAGAACGCGGTCTTATTGGGGATTCCCGGGTCGTCCGCGGTTCCCAGGATGCCGTCCGGTCCCGGGGCGCATGGGGCGGCCGGGTTCAAGCAGGGCCCGAGCGATACGTTGAGGGTGTTCCGCAGGTTGTACTTGAAGTCGTTGTGCCCGAAGGAAGCCCCGAGGTCGACCGACCAGCCGTGCGTCGCGCCGCGGAACCCACCGCCGACGGAGTAGTCGGTCACATCAGGGTGGAACTCGGGCAGGTAGCCCAGCGGATATATCTCGGGCCAGGCGCGCCCGGTGATGAAGCTCGCGCAGTCCACCGCACAGCGCCGGAACCCGTTGCCCGTTCCGCGGCGGAAGCTGTACCCCCCGAAGGTGTAGAGCTCGCTCGTGCGGGCCTCGTTCAAGGGCATGCGGAAGTTCCCCATCGTCATGACGTCCTTCTCAAGGCCGTCCCCCCAGTGGTGATTCGGCTGGTCAACCGGGTTGCGCTTGATCACCACCTGGCCCAGGCTGTTGACGGAGTCCGCGACGCCGGTGCCGGCGTCCTCGATCGCATCAGCGTACGCCCGGTTGGTGGGCTCGCGGTCGAGGAATTCGCCGAACAGGGCCAGCGAGCCGCGACCAAGCTTCAAGCCCCAGCCGCCGTTCACGTCCGTCGTGGTACCGTCGGCGGGATAGTTGTCCGGGGCGTAACGGCCGGCTTCGACGTTCGCGAATGGGGTGAACTGACCCTCCTTCAGGACGAGGTTCACGACGCCGGCGATCGCGTCGGAGCCGTACTGGGCGGACGCGCCGTCCCGCAACACCTCGATGCGGTCGATGGCGCTCTGGGGGATGGTGTTCAGGTCCACGCCGCTCGAGCCGGCGCCCATCCCGTACGTGAAGTTGTTCACCAGGGCGGTCTGGTGCTGGCGCCAGCCGTTGACGAGCACCAGCGTTTGGTCGGGGCTCAAGCCCCGCAGCGTGAACGGCCGGACGATGTCGCCCGCGTCGGTGACGCTCTGATGGGGGAAGTTAATCGACGGCGAAAGCGCCTGCAGGATCTGGCCGGTCTCGGTGGTCCCTTGCTGGATCAGCTGGTCGGCGGCGTACACGTCCACCGGCACAGCGAGCTCCTCCGACGCCGTGTGACGCGCCCGGGAGCCCACGACCACATCGATGGGCGAGAGCGCGATCGGCTGGGTCCGGAGCGCGAAGTCCTGGCGCGTCGGCTGGCCTGCGGTCACGCTGACCCGCACCACCAGGGGGACGTAGCCGAGCAGCCGCACGCGCACGCTGTGCGACCCCGCGGGCACGCTCTTGAACTCGTAGTTCCCCTGATCGTCGGTGGTGGCGCGCGCCCCCAGGGCCTCGATGGTGACGCTCACGCGCCCGAGCGGGGCACCCGTCGAATCGGTGACACGGCCCCGGATGACGCCGGCTTGCGCCGCCAGCCGGCTGGTGGATCCGAGCAGCGCGAGGACCGCACAGCACGTCAGCAACGAGATGCGCTTTGCCACAATGCCTCCTCGAGAGGAGCGACGGGATGGAGAGGGTGCCCCGAGCACCCGATATCGTGTCGCCGAATCCGCGACCCCGCAAGCAGGGCGATCGGGTTGCGGGTTGTGACAGAACATGCGCGCTCGTGCATAAAAAACCGCCGGGCGCGGGGCGTCCGGCGGTCTCGGCACGCGCCGACGGTTCGGCTACGGCAACGGCTTCCGCGCCAGCACCTCGTCGGTCGGAATCGGCCACGTTTTGTGGACCACATCTCCCGCGAAGCCCGCTGCCGGGTCAGGGGGCCGATCGATCGGGATCTGGCCCAGCCGGTTGGTCCGGCGCGCGTCGATCCAACGGTGTCCGCCCTCGAAGAGCAACGAGTAGCGCCGCTCTTTGAGGACGCGGTCGAGCTGCTCGTCAGGAGTCAGCGCGGTCCACGTCGCAAGGCCGATCGGATCGAGCCCCCCCGAGGTCTGGCGGACGACATTCACATCGTCGAGCGCCCCCGGCAGGTTGCCTGTGCCGAGCCGGGCCTCCGCCCGTAGCAAGATGAGTTCCTCGTTGCGAATGATGGGCACAGGGTCAATCGGGCTGAGGTAGCGGATCCATACGAGGTCCGATGCCAGAGGCGGGTCGCCCCCGCTGCGCGGCGGCGCCGTCCGCGCCACCTTCGTTGCGAACCGGCGATCGATCTGGCGGGGAATGGCGCTCGAGGACTCCGCATCAGTGAAGATCGACGGATGCACCAGCTGGATCGACGTCGCTGTGTCCTGGAACAGCGGGTTCGCGAGGTCGCCAGAACCCGTGCCGTAGACATGATAGACGCCGCGGCTCAGCATGGCCGTGGTGCTGAGGAAGCTCGAGTCGGGATCCTCCAGAATCGTCAGCGCTCTGCCAAAGCACGTTGTCCCGTCGACCCCGCACCCAAACAGCAGCATGCTGCCGCGATAGACCTCAACGCGAGACTTGAGGGCGCGATTGAACTGTGCGAACGTCGCGGGCGTACTGAAGCCCCCGAAACCGGATGTGAGCTGGAAGGGGAAGGCCGATCCGCCGGTCCTGAGGAGGTTCTCCGCAGTGTCGAGCAGCGCCGAGACATACGCCCAGGCGACGGTGTTTGTCTCGAAGGGCGCGGGCGGATCCTTCACCGGGTCCCCGCTCACGGCGATCGGGATCGAATCCTGGCCGTGGGCGTCGAGCACCCCGATGAAGTCGAGCGCCTGGATGGTCTTGACGAACCCGCGCACGGCGTCCTGCTCCTGCGCGGTGAGCGCGGTTGCCGTCCCGATCACCTTCAGTATGTTGTGGCCGGTGCGGATGTTTCGGTACTGCTCGAACCAGTGATCCCCGCCGAAGCGGATGTTGCCGGGATCGAGCGGGCCGGTCAGCAGCTCGTCGATCCAGCGGGGATCGGAGGCGTCGAAGCGGTACGCCTCTCGTCCTACGATTCCCGCCTCCAGCGCCCAGTCGGCATAGTCGGCTCGCGAGCCGAGCAGCAGCCCCGACACCGCCTCTTGAACCTGCTCACGCGTCGGATTGGCGCCGAGCAGGGGGGGTGTGTTCGGGTTCGTGATGTCAAAGCTGCAGGCTCCCGAGACGAGGACGGCGAGCGCGAGCAACCGGTACGTGGTTTTCATCGTCACGCCCTCGCCTCAAAAGTCCAGGTCAATGGAGAAGAAGACGCTCCGCCAGGGCGGGAACGCTGCCACGTCGATGTTCCGCCCGATCTGCTGGTCGCCGAAGTTGGATACTTCGGGATCCGCCCCCAAGTATCCGGTGAAGCGCAGCAGGTTGCGGCCGCTCACGCTGACCCGGGCTCGCTGGATCTTCGATCCGAAGAGCCGCCGGGTTGCCGCCTCCGGTAGCTCGTAGGCGAGGGTCACTTCGCGGAGCTTGAGGTAGGAACCGTCCTGCACGTACGTGCGAGTCAGCCCATTCGTGCGGAAGGCCGTGCGCCGGGCCTGGCCATCCGGAACAAAGTCCACCGCGTTCCGCCCGGCGTCGAACAGGAACGTGGTGAGGTTGATGATGTCGCCGCCCTGCTTCCAGTCCCACAACATGCCGAGTGACCACTCTCTGTACTGGATGTCGCTCGAGAACGAGACCTGAAAGTCGGGGTTCGCGTCCCCGACCACCCCCTCGATCGCGTTCCCCGCCCCATCCTTGCCGACGGAGCCCACGATCTGCGTCGCGGACTTGCCCTGCTCGATTTGGAAGGTGCCAAGAGCCGTCCCGAATCCGAGGGTCTGGAAGGTCGGTACCGGCAGCTCGGTGATCTTGGTCCGGTTCGCGAAGAACGTCCCCCGCAGGATCACACTCGCCTGGGCCGTCTGGATCGGTGTCCAGCCCGCCCCGATCTCGATGCCACGATTGCGGAGCCTCCCCGCATTGAAGATCTGCGTCTCGAAGCCGACCGAGGGCGGCAGCGTTCGCTCCAGCAACAGATCCTTCACGTTCTTTTGGAACGCCGTGACGTTGAGTGTCGCGCGCCCGTTCGCCAACGTGGCGTCGAAGCCGGCCTCGATTTCCGTTTGCCGCTCCGGTTTGATGCTCGGGTCACCCACCACCTTGCTCACGATCCTGCCGACGCGGCCCTCGATCGTCGACGTCGTGTCTGTCGTGAACTTCGCGCCGAAGAGGGGCAGGTTCCCCGTCTGGCCCCAGGCGGCTCGGAGCTTCAGCTCGTCCACCCCCCTGATCGGTTGCACGAGCCGGTAAGACGCGGCAGCCTTGGGGTAGAAGAAGAACTTGTCCGGATCGCCGTTGTTGCTGCTCCGGTCGGCGCGGGCACCGACGGTGAGGAGGAGCCGCTCGTTGAGAAGGAGCAGCTCTTCCTGCGCATACGCTCCCAGGTCCCGTGTGTGCTCGATCGTCTGCTCGCTGGTCTGGCTCGCAGCGAGGTCGATATTGCGCTGGCCCGCGAGCAGGCCCCGCCCGGTGAGCAGCAGGACATTGAGCTTGCGCTCCTCAAACTGCACACCGGCCGAGGTCGTGGCGCGATAGGCCTCGCCCTCGGGCGAGTGGGTGAACACGACGTTGCCGGAAAGGTTGAGGTTGCGGTTCTCGGACTTGCCCAGCACCACCGTGCCCGGCAGGCCATCCAGGGGCTCGAACCAGAGCTCGGGCGGCGAATAGAAGTCATTCCGCTGCTGGAAGAAATCCGACGCGCCGATCGCGTTGAAGCGCAAGCGGTTCCGGCTCGTGGTGACGGCGTTCCAGGCAACGTTCGCCGTGCCCAGGTAGCGCCACACGTCTTCGGTGTTGTCCATCAGGGTCAGCGTCTGGAGAGGGTTGCTAGTCCCCGAATTGAACACGTTCTGCGGGAAGGCTCCCCCGCTCGACCGGAGGTCGAAGAAGGTCGGCGTGAACGCCAGCGCGATGTACGGGCTCACGTTCGTGTTGTCGTTGTTCGAGAGCCCGCGGCGGGACAGGCTGTGAATCAAGTTCGCGCCGAGCGCGGCGCTGATCCGGTCGCTGACACGCTGGTCCATGTTCAGCCGGAGCGCCTGCTTCTGGTAACCGGTGTTGATCGCGATCCCGGCTTCGTCCTTCACGAGCCCGGAGACGTAGTAGGTCGTCTGCTCCGTGCCGCCCGTGAGGCTTGCGAAAGTCTCTTCGGACAGGTCGTGCCGCCCGAACAGCTCCTGTTCGTGGTCGAAGAACGGACAGCCGCTGCTCGCAGGGCACAACTGGCCGATCAGAGCCGAGTCGGCCCAGATCCCGGTCACGGCTTCAGTGGAATCCCGCCACTTACGGAACCCGAGCTTGTGCGCCAACGCGTACGTGCCGAGGCGCTGGGTCAAATGGAATCGCGGCGCACCGACCCGCCCGCGCTGAGTTGTGATGATCACCACGCCGTTCGACGCCTTGGAGCCGTAGATGGCTGCGGCCGAGGCACCCTTCAGCACTTCGATCCGGTCGATGTCCGCAGGATTGAGGTCGGCAATCCGGTTCACGGGGTTGTCCTGCGGGCTCGGATTGCCGCCGACCCGCGACTCCGTGATCGCGTTGGCGTTGTTGTTGATCGCGAGGTTCGAGATCACAATGCCGTCGAGGACGATCAGCGGGTCGACGCTCCCAATGATGGTGGAGACCCCGCGCAGGGTGATCTGCCCGCCGCCACCCGGGGCGCCCGAGTTCATCTGCACCAGGGCCCCGGGGATCTTCCCCTGCAGGGCGCTCTCGATGGTCGGCGTCGGGGCGCGAGTGAGCTGTGCGGCGCCCACCGTGCTGACCGCGTTCGCGACGTTCCGCTGCTCGACGCCGGTGGCGAGGCCGGTGACCACCACCGCCTCAAGGTTGAAGACGTCCAGCTCGAGGGCGACCTCCACCGAGCTCTGCTCGGCGGGGACGGGCACGCTCTTGCGCTTGAAGCCGATGCGACGCACGACCAGCGTGACGTCGCCCTCGGGCGCGGCCACCGTAAACCGACCGTCATTCCCCGTCGCTGCCACGATCGCGGTCCCAACCACAGCCACACTCGCGCCGACGATGGCCTCCCCCGTGGTCGCGGCCGTGACGCGGCCGGTGATCTGTCGCTGTTGCGCCGTGGCGCTCGCCGCCCCGAAGCTCAGGGCGAGCGCGAGGGAAACGAGACAGGAGCGCGTTCTCACAATCCCTCCATGCCTGTGCGCGGTGATGGGATCGGCCTGCAAGGTCGGCGGCAGCCGCTACGTTGCAGGCCGTTTGGCGCACCCGCAAGGAGGGGAAAAGACGGCGCAGTTGCTGGAAAAACTCAGACTGACGCCGCGGACTTGAGTCGCAAACGCCGCCGCGCGGCATAGCCGAGCGGCCCCACCGCGGCGAGCAGCACCGCGACGGCGACCCCGGGCAACCCGATCGCGTGGCTCTGCACCTCGAGCGTCACGGCGGTGACGAGCAGCAGCACCGGCAGCAGGGCGAGGCCCGCGAGCGCCCGCAGCCCGACCGGCACGCGGAACGCGCCGCGCAGCTCGGGCTCCCGGCTGCGGAGCTGCAGCAGCGCCCCGAACTCGAGTGCCAGCGCCGCCGTGTAGAGCAGCACGTCGGCCGCGAGCAGACCTCCGAACGAGAGCAGCGCGAACGCTGAGTAGGCGACCGCGGAAACGAGGACGGCGTTGCGGGGCGTGCCCGTTGCATCCGTGGCGGCGAGCCGCGCCGGCAGGAATCCATCCTGCGCCATCACGAGCGGAATCCGTGAGTACGAGAGCAACAGGGCATTGAAGAGCCCGAAGGCGCTGACCATCCCCGCCGCGGCGACCCAGACGCCGAGCCAGGGCCCCACGACCGTAGCCGCGAGCGCAGGCCAGGCTCCGTCCGTCCAACGGCGCCAGTCCGTGAGCGCCAGCACCGGGACGATCGTCACGAGGTAGACGACGGTCACGAGCGGGAGCGCGCGCGCCAGGGCCCGCGGATAGGTCGCGGTGGCGTGCTCGATCTCCCCGCCGACCGTCGAGGCGTTGTCCCACCCGCTGTAGTTCCAGATGCTCTGCGAGATCCCGATCCCGAGAGCGCCGAGAAACGTCTGCCCAGGGTTCGCGAACGGCCGAAACGGCGCCGCCACCGCCGCGGGTCCGAAGATCCAGCGCCCCACCGCCACCACCGCGAGCAGCCCGAACGGCGCGAGCACCGCCGCGATGAGCCACCCCGAGGCTGTCCCTACGGCGCGCGTGCCCCGCAGGTTGAGCCACGTCGCACTCCAAATCAGCACCAGCGCGACGAGCCACCCCTCAAGGCCGCCGAGCCCCGGCGCGAAGAACCGGATGTACTGAAGGAACAGCACCGGGTAGATCGCCATGTCGATCAGCGAGTAGACCCAGGAGAGCCACCCGTTCCAGAACCCCCAGAAGCGGCCGAAGGCGCGCTTCACCCACACGTAATAGCCGCCTTCGGCGGGGAGCATCGAGGCGAGCTCGCCGATAAGCAGCGTCTCCGGCACGCTGAAGACGAGCGGCGTGAGCACGAGCAGCAGCAGCGCGACGCCCGGCCCCACCGAGCCGACCAGGCCCTCCAGTCCGAAGGGGCCGCCCGAGACGGTGAAGTACATCACCGCCACGAGCGGCCCGAGCGTGAGCGTGGAGGACCGCCGCATAGAGCTTCAAGTCTATGCCGCGGCCTCCGACTCGGCTAACTGGTCGTGCAGCTCGGCCGCGCTCCCCGGACGATCCTCCCGCCTGGGCGCCAGGGCGCGCAGCACCAGGTGGGACAGGTGCGGCGGCATACCCGGCGCAATTTCGCCGGGGGGCCTCGGGCCGCCGTCGAGCACTAGCGCCACCAGGGCGGCGGGCGTCGCCGCGTCGAACGGGAGCCGGCCGGTCAAGCACTCGTACAACAGCACGCCGAGTGCATAGATGTCCACCCGGCAGTCGAGCGATTCACCCAACAGCTGCTCGGGCGCCATGTAGGGCGGAGTCCCGATCCCTCGGTCCGCGGGCGCGGGCCTCGCAGCCACGAGCTCGGCGACGCCGAAGTCCGTGAGCTTTACCTCCCCCAGCGGTGTCAGCAGCACGTTCTGCGGCTTCAGGTCCCGATGGATGATGCCGAGCGCGTGGACGCTCGCGAGCGCCCGCGAGAGCTGCTTGGCGAGCGCCACGGTCACGGCCGCGGGCAGGCGGCCGGCCCGCTCGAGCACGTCGGCGAGCGAGCGGCCGTCCACATGCTCCATCGTGATGAAGCGATATCCCGAGGCCTCACCAATGTCGTGGGTGCGGACCACGTTGGGATGAGACACGCGACGCGCCAGCCGCAGCTCACGACGGAACCGCTCCACGGCGTGCGGATCGGCCGTCGTCCGGT
>WNGN01000892.1_pt1 | contig 51711 bp, 57 predicted proteins | sample 5400561 | NCBI WGS metagenome assembly WNGN01 (sample SAMN13153379, study PRJNA577476) | soil metagenome | isolation source: 115 cm soil or saprolite under Garry oak tree replicate 2 | place: USA:California | collected 2016-06-15 | reverse complement strand
GCAATTTCTAGCTGTTCTCCCGCCATGTGGCTCCGCAGTTGGTACATCTAAAGAATTGGGTCGAGGACTCGTCTCCACCCCTCGTCTGGACGAGCCAGTAGAATGCCTCGTGATTGTTGCACTTCGGGCATTCAGCCTTGGCCTTGGGTAGGGTTCGTATCTTCTGTTCCTCCCGGCCTATGACCACGATCTTCTCCCTCTCATGGGCCAGTTTGCTTACTTGCTTGTCGCCGCGGCTGCTAGTGTAGCCGCATTTTCCGCAGGCCATGAACACCTTCTTCTCTCTCTTAGCGGGCAGGAGCGTAGACCCGCATTTCGGACAGAACTGCAAAACAGGTTCGCTCTCCAAAAGCCTAGGAGGCGAATTTATTTGTTAGCTTGGAAACCCCTGTTTTTCCCGAAAAATCGCGATCTGGCGACCAAGTGGGCGATTCGCAAGGGCTCAGGGAGCGTTCCTGTTGTCCAAGTTGTGGAGAGAATCTGCCGAAGGACCCGGGGCGGAAGGAGACTTTTTACTTGCAACCATTTCGTTCCAACCTTGTATGGTTTGAAGCCGGTTGAACTTTTGTTTCTCGCCGAGTCGATCTGGATGACTGGTAGCCCGGTCAACCTGTCGATGACCTTGGTGTCGAGTTGCCCTTTGGGATCGTGTGTCATGATCAGCCTAAGTTCCGGAAAGAATCTCGTCCCGAGGATCGCAGATCCAATTGACCTGCTCTCCGGAATAGGTTTCGAGAGAAAGACCACAACTCCGTCTAGGAAGATACCGCCCCTCACAACTGCGCCCACCAGGCGCCGAGGGTTACACAAATCGAGTCCTAGTGTCCTGATCTCCTTCTTGACGGTAAGCCTACGCGTCATGATTGTTGTCTGAGCTTGGACAAGGCTACTTCCGCCAGCGCGGAGAAGTTCTTGCTAGGGTCAAGATTCTCTCTCTTTAGACAAGCTACGATCTCCTCAAGTGTGATCATTTTCTGCAGCCAGACATGTCCCAGTAAAGCCTCTAAACTGTTAGCCACGTCTCCTCTGCCCACTCGTCTAGGGAGGAGTTTTCTCAATCCGGCCGTTGCCGCCGCATCTGCCAAGATTCTATCCTGAACCTTCGTTCCCCTTGGCCGACCGGTGGTCTCTGTTAGAGTTATCGAGTAGGCGAAGTTCAGAAGGGAGTCTCCGAACTGAGCAAGTCCAGTGTTTGTCAGAATCTTGCCTAGATCCTCGTCGTTCAACCACGATCACCGGTGAGACCGGAGATCCTTGCGCTATTGAAGATGCTCATTGGAAGAGGATTGATGGTAGAGCGTTGAGGGACGTTATTATCGAATCAGCTCCTGCCTCCTCCAGTTCCTCTCGCGAATAGAATCCCTGGGGAAGCCCGATTGCTCTGGTGCCTGCCCGCTTTCCGCCCAGCATATCCACAGGCTCATCTCCAACCACAAAACATTCTTTCGGCGGGAGATGGAAGTCCTCGATGGCTTTCAGGTAGGGTTGTGGTGATGGCTTGAATTCCGCAACTTGTTCTGGGGTAACGGCGCAGCGGAAGTAGTCTCCCAGTCTCCATGTGTCCAAACGTTTCGTGAGCCGTGTCTTTCGCACAAAACTCACAATGCCCATGACAAACCCCCTCTGCCTGAGTTGTTCCAGGAGTCTTACGAGATCGTTTCCAGGCCCCGTCTGATCCATTCTGGCATCTAGCTTCTCGAAGAATCTTGCCCGGACCTCATCGTCGCGTTCAAGTCCTTGTTCTCGAGCAAGGGAGATGGCTATTCCGCTTATCTTGAGAGTTTCTCGCGCCTCACCGTTTCTGATGAGGTTTCGGGCAAGCTCGAGAGCTTCGTAAGCTGTGACGGCAACGTTGAATTCTCTAAGTGTCTCTTCGATAAGAGAGATCCAGAGTCTCCAGTCTCCGTAGAGTGTGCCATCAAAATCGAAGATGATGCCCTTCGATGGCAGAGGGTGGCCCCTCTGGGCTAGCTCTCGGTTTCGGCTGTTACCGCGGCACTGAACTTTTCTATGAATTCGTCGGTATCTTGGTGGACCTTTTTCGCGGCTCTTTCCAAAGCCTTCTCAGCGGAGGATTCCCCTTTCATTCTCAACGTTATGACTGGTTTGGTGAATAGTGGGTGTGGGAGGTCGTAGCCTGCCCAGTCCACGGTCTTGTCTTCCAAGAGCGCGTCTTGCATTAGATGACCGAAAGTATGCCCTTCTCCTTCGACCTCAATCTTGAGGAAGCCTTTGGATTTCTTCAAGGCGTTAACTTTCAACTTGGGACGTTTCCTCCCGGTCCAAAGTCGTCTGCTAGTCTTCTTCTCTCAACATTTAGGCATAGCGTACAGCGGAGAATTCTTCCTGATAGTACTAGTTCGCCTCCGCACCTAGAGCAGTAGGCTTTGATCACGCCCATGTCCCGTCCAACAGTTGTCAGCTTGGGTATTCGTTGGCTTACATCGATTACCTTTCCCCGGATAATGTCGTTAGGTTTGCAGACATCGCCCATGAAGCGCTCGAACCTTGGACTGGAGTTAGAAATGTGCAGCATCCCAGTGAATGGGGGCTGTAGCTTATGCCCGTCGACTACTATGATGTTGACAATGGCCATTTTCTCTTGCACCTTCTCAACAACGCCGATGATTGTGGATCCTTCCTCTGGCACGACCGGGGGTCCTGCTGAGGTCTTTACGGATACTATGTGGCGGTTGGAATCGACCGCGGCCAATCCTGTTTGGGACGAGTAGACTGTTCCGTCTACCTCTACCGTTCCACGACCTGGCATGAACTCTTCGACAACGCCAAGCTTTTCGCCGGGAACGACGAATTGTCCGTCTAGCTTCTTTATCATGGCTGTTCTGGTAACCTTTCAGGAACAACCTCTTTTGGTCGGCCCGATTCTTATACCCTTGTCTTGAGAATGGATCATAGATGCCGGTACGATGTCCGCCTATGTCGGGCCGGCTCGTCCTTCCAGAAACGGTAGCTTATTGCATTTTTTGCCCGCATTCGGGGCAGAATTTGGTCCCGGCGGCGACTGGTTTCCCGCAGTTGGGACACGGTGTCATAGCCTGCGCAGGAGGCGGTGCCACGAACATGGTTGCTCCACAGTTAGGGCAGAATCGAGCGCCTTGTTGAACCCCGTTTCCGCACTTGGGGCATGCGACGAGTGTGGCCTGGGGCTGCATTGAGGGTTGCATCTGCGCGTTCATTACTTGGGGTATGAGGACCATTCCTGACCCGAGGCCTGCGCCTGAAGAGGAGCCGAGGCTGGCTCCAATGTCCTTAGCGGTCTCCATCCTCAGTACGTCTGATGTGGCTGCTCTCTGTTTGATCCAGAAGAGTCTATCTCGGAACTGATCGGAGGTGTCGATGCCTTCGAACTTGAAATCAACAAGGTCGGTTCCGATTCTTTTTAGAGCGTCGTTGATGTTTACCTTTACAGTGACCGATGCCTTGTCGAGCTGCGTAAATGCTGTTTGAAGATCATATTTCGACATTTCGTCGATGACTCTCTCGTTGATGAAGCCTCGGATAAAATCGTCGACCTGTGAAGTAGCGTAAGCGCCCTGTCCTCCAACGACCTCGTTAACGAACAGGTTCGGGTCAGTTACCCTAAGCCAAGCTGTCCCGTGAACCATTAATGGAGCGAGCTCTGTCGTCTGGGCCTTCGCGCCCCATTTGCCCGCGAACTGTTTCGTAGAGACGTATATCACCGTGGCGGTGAAGGGCGTTTTGCCCCCGAAGAATATGCGGTACGCTGAAGTTATGAGGGGGAGATTGAGCGTTGTGAGAGTGTGTCTTCCTGGTGGAAAAACGTCGTATGCTTTGCCGTCTTTGAGGAAGACGGCCGTCTCGTACTCGTGAACGACTAGTTGGGCGGCATTGGTTATTTCTTCTACTGGGTATCGCCAGACGATATCGTCGGGACCTGCGCCTCTCCATTCTATGACTTGGGGCATTATTGCTGGACTCCCAAGATCACGTCTTTGCGCCCGTTATAGGCGGTTTCAAGAGAGTCGACAGCTTTCAACGCGTCGGAAATCTTTCCTTTCGCTTCTTGGACGCGCCCATTGTCCACGGAGTCCTTGAGTCCTTGAACCGCGCTCGTTACGCTATCGGTCATCTGTAGGAGTTGCATGTCATAGTCCATCATTCTGTCCAAGTCAGGCTCCTTGACCTTCGTGACATCGAAGAAGCCGGCATATCCGTATTCTGAATGGTTGATGCGTTCAACAACCCGATCGAGCCGGGCCATCAAGTGATCCGTGTCGTCCCACGTGTCGTTGATGCCCTGGTTGACAAGGGACCTGTAGGTGTCCTTCGCTTGTGATTCTGCACTGGACAGCTTCTGGTAGATCTGGTTTCTGAGAAGCTTGTCTGACTCGCGGCGTATTTCTCTCTCCTTGTATCCATGGAATCCTGGAATTAAGAGCATGATTTTCTCTTGCAGATTGGTCTGGGACTTGGCCCTGTCGTAAAACGAGCTGCTCGGCTGGCTCAACTTCGAACCTTTCCCTGATATTCAGATTCCCTGTCCTATGTTCCTTTTAAGGGTGTCAAAACCCAGGCGGGTGAAATCCGGGACTGCCCATTTTTTCCATTTTATGCCCGACCCTAGAGATAGACTGACACCGGGAAAAGTTGGCCTTAGAGTCAGAGGGACAAAGTGACGATTAGTCTTCGGGGCTGGTTACAGAATAGCTATGTCGAGTTTCACGGGTTGAGGCAGGGGCGCAGATGAAGACCGTCAACCAGGAAGAGCCCGTTGCACGAAGCCGTTTCATCGATTGTCCCGAGTGCAAGACTCATACTCTCAAGCTCAAGAGAATAGTCCAAGTTGGACGATGCAAGAGCTGCCGCGAGTCATACAAGATTGTCATAGTGTACGTTAAGGAAGGAAAGAAACCCAAGCCTGCGACGAAAACAGAGTCTGCGAATACTGTACCGAGCCCCGACTCTAGCTTGCCATCTTGGCAAGTGCCTTCTGATAGTTCTCTATTCGGGTCTTCGTCAACAGAAACGAATTCGACCTTCTCGGATACAGGTTCCATTTTCGGCCAGGACGACAAGAACCGAGAGACTTCGACTAGTAGCGAACGATAGAGATCAAGGCTGATTATGGGCGATTTAGTGAATCAGAGGTTTCGCGTCAACCACTCGTGCGTCGTAAAGTCGTTGAACAATACCCCCCTTTTCTGGAGAGGTTATTTGCTGTCTGACAGGGATTCCAGGCGAGTCTCGGGATTCAGGGCATGGTCTGGGCTCGGATGCTGAGGCGAAAAGTCCGGTTTTATCGCTCTGTCAAGAACGATTTCTCGGGCAGTGTAGGGAAGGGCTCCCAGATTCGAGAACAGGGCTGATAATGGGCGATCTCGAATTAGAATTAGTGATTTCCTTCAACCACTCTTGCGACGCGGGACTCGGTCGCGAAGACCCCCTATTTTCCGGAAACCATTTCCTGTCTGGCGCTGCTTACGGGCGAGACAGGCTGATCAGGGCGCAATCCGGGCTCGGATGGCATTGGAAAAGATCGCGACAATCCCGAACGAATTTCGGGAGAGTTCCTAGAGACATCCCAGATTCACAATCGGGGTTCATTTTGGGCGCAGAAGCCAAGTAGCATGTTGATACAACTACCAACGGTCATAGTGGACGAATTTCTCGATAGGCTTCCTCTTGGGACTGCCGAGTTGAACGGCTGGATATCCAAGATAGACCAGACAGGCTATCTTAACGTGGTCCGGTATCCCGATGATCTTCTTGACTTCCGGCTCTCCACGGGTCGGAGTGGACCCGTGAACGGTTAGGCAGGTCGCGAGACCCAATGCGTGGGCTGCCAGCATAAGGTTCTGGACTGCCGGATAGATGCTCGCATACTTGACCTCCTCACTCTTGCCTACACGGTTAAGATCAACACAACAATAGATTATCACGGGCACTTTCTCGGTGTTCCGAAGCATCTCTGTAGCCTCATCATACACATCCCTCATCCGAGGAGACATTCCCGAACTACCAGCAAGCCTTTCGAGCCATGTTCTGAGCATAGGCTCCTTGAGACGAGCTTTCAACGTCGCGTCACGAACCACCACAAATTCCCATGGCTGAGTATTGCTTCCAGAGGCAGCCTTAGACGCGCACCCGAGGACGATTTTCAATTTGTCCTCAGGGATCTGATCAGGATTGAATTTGCGCACTGACCTAAGAGAGTTGATTCCCTCTAGAACAGTCATCTCCTTTGGCATACCAACAGGGACCCCGTTCAAGGTTAAAGACTCTCGGCTCACAAACTAGACATTGTCAATTGCCTAGATCCCAACACGAGCGCTTGAGAATCGCGGTCGACCTCGACGGGGTCCTTGCTGAGACGATGGAAGCATGGTGCAAACGCGCCAACGAGTTCCTAGGCACAAGCTTCACCCTTGCCGATCTCGATACATGGGCAGCCTGGCGCAAGCTGGGCATCAGCAGGGAGCAGTTCTTCCAGTTTCTGGATGAAGCATGGGATGACTGGGAGAGCATACCACCAACAGAACCAAGACTGGCGGAAAAAGTCCGAACGATATCCCGTTCGGGACAAATTGACGTGGTTACTGGTCGCAGCAAAGAGAGTGTTAACGCGGCCAAGAACTGGCTCGCCGAACACAAAATACCCTACGAGCGATTTGTTCGTGTCCCAGGATGGAAAGACAAGATCTTTCTCAACTACGACATCTACATCGATGACGCTCCAGAACTAATGCCCCTAATATCCCGCAACCCGAAAATGTGGGGAATACTCTACAGCCGGCCATGGAACCGAACCGTCCCTGAACTGCGCCAAGTCTTCAGGGTCGAGAGCTGGACGGAAATCTCAGGACTCCTCGAGCAAATACGACAATAAGACGCGAGAGGGAAAGCCTCCGACCCTACAATTCTTCCTTATCGATTCGGAGGGAAGAGATGAAGTCCATGGCGGATCAAGAATAATCCTTCCTGGAATCTTTATACCGAAACGCACCATCGCATGGATTCTGAAGGACCCCGGGTTGAAAGGTGAGTACAACGTTCCAGAAGATGTCTACTACACGAAAGAGCACGAATGGGTCCGGCTTGAAGGAGACAAGTGTAGAGTAGGAGTAACCGACTATGCTCAGAACTCACTACACGAAATCGTATACGTCGACCTTCCAAAAATAGGCCTCAAGGTAAGCCAGATGCAGAGCATCGGCACAGTCGAATCAGTAAAAGCCGTCGCTGACGTCTACTCTCCCATCTCAGGAACTGTAATCGAGGTCAACAACGCGCTTTCCGATGCTCCCGAACTGGTCAACAAGAACCCCTACCGAGAAGGATGGATCACAATAATCAGACCTGAGGATTTGAAGAAAGAATTGCCTGGTCTCATGAAAGCTTCGGACTACAAGGACTTCTTGAAGAAAATAACCGAAAAGAAATAGAGGTTAGAAAACACCATACTTTTGGTCACCTAGGAACTTTATCTCCGAGCTCTCCAATCCTATCAACTGCCCAGTGGCGTCCATGGCTCCGGAAGCCTTCGCTCTCCTCTCCCCCCCACTGAAAGGACTGCTCCACGAGACAGGAATCTCAAAACCCACCCCACCACAGGTCGAAGCCATCCCACTGATTGCCCAAGGCGACAACGTCCTCATAATCGCCCCCACAGGTTCAGGCAAGACAGAAGCCGCACTACTTCCATTAATCGATAGAATGATTCGGAATAATGACAGACAAGGCATCTCACTTGTCTACATCACACCGCTCAGAGCGCTAAACCGAGACCTCCTCAAGCGACTCCAAACATGGTCGAGCAAGCTCGGCTTCTCGGTCGAGGTCCGACATGGAGACACCCCGGCCAAAGACAGGAGACGGATGGCAGTCAAACCGCCAGATCTTCTCATCACAACACCCGAAACCCTCCAAGCTGTATTGCCGGGCAGACGTATGAGGGAACATCTGCGACATGTGAGGTCCGTTATAGTCGATGAGATTCACGAGCTGGCAGGCGATCGTAGAGGAGTTCAACTGACTGTTGGCCTCGAACGCCTCAGAGAAATCTGCGTCAGCGGTTTCCAGAGAGTAGGACTCTCAGCCACTGTCGGCAACCCCGAAGAGATCGCACTGTTCCTCGGAGGCAATCAGCCTGTCAAGATAGTACAGGTTCCACTCAACAAGTCGACCATGTACAAGGTCGAATATCCACCTCCAGGAGAAGAAGATCGAGACCTCGCTCGACGACTCTACACTACACCTGAGGCAGCGGCACGACTTACACTTGTCGATGATCTGGTGGAAGCGCACGACTCGACTCTCATCTTCGTCAACAGCCGGGTCAACGCCGAGCTGCTCGGATCAAAGTTCAACATGATGGATCGAAAAATAATGGTCCATCACGGCTCACTACCCAGAGAAGAAAGGGTTCGAGCCGAAGAAGCATTCAAGACTGGAGAGATCAAGGGTCTCGTCTGCACTTCCACTCTAGAGTTGGGAATAGACATTGGATCCGTCGACCTTGTCGTCCAATACATGTCCCCAAGACAAGTAAGCAGCCTAGTGCAAAGAGTGGGACGTTCCGGTCACACCCTCGCGAGAACCTCACATGGGGTTCTCGTTTCGGTATCGACCGAAGACCTCTTGGAATCTGTTGGAGTTATCGAGCTAGCGAAGGAGGGACGACTAGAGCATACCAATATCCACGTTGGAGCATTAGACGTGCTCGCCCATCAGATTGCTGGAGTACTGATGGACTCGGACGGAAGCCTTGAGATCTCACGAGCCAAGAGCATCATCAACAGAGCCTACCCATACCAAGACCTGGAGGATGGCCCAATTGACAAGGTCATCGAATTCATGCGCAAGATGGGTTACCTCAAGAGAGATGATGCAACACTCTACCGTACCTCGAGGACTCGATTCTACTATTTCGAAAACCTGAGCATGATCCCCGACGAACGTCGTTACTTAGTTGTGGATCTCACCAGCCAACAAAACGTCGGCATCCTCGGCGAGGAATTCATGATTACCAAGGCACGCATTGGACTCAACTTCATCGTTAAGGGGCGAGTCTGGCAGATCAAACAGATCACAGACGATGGAAAGGTCTACGTTCTTCCCATCATCGACCCCACAGCCGCCATCCCGGGATGGGACGGCCAGATACTCCCCGTGCCCCGCGCCCTTGCAACCAAGGTTGGCGTATACCGGGCCATTGTGGATGAGTTGCTTGAGGAAAACACGGCCAAGTCGACAGCGATTGAAACCCTCTCCCAGCGCTGGCCTTGCGAGACCTACGGGCTCAGACGGCTGATCGAAGAAATAGAAGCCCACAAGGCCACCGGTGCACCAGTTCCAACCGATCAGCGAGTCCTAATCGAGGGCTTTGATCGATACATCATAATTCACGCGCATCTCGGAGACATACTCAACTTCACCCTCGGAGAAGTTATCGAGGAACTCTTTCGCCGCCAAGGCCTTGTCCGAATGTGGTGGTCGGACGCCTACCGGATTCTCTTCGAGATGACCGCTGACACCTCCGATTTGGACTTGGAAGATCTCTTCTTACAACAAGTCTTCGGGGTCGAAGACCCTGTGCTAGGCGGAGCATGCCACGGAGTGCTCCATCGCCACTTCCCATGGCAACTCCATATGAAACATGTCGCCGAAAGGTTCGGAGCACTAAGCCGTGGACGACTAATGTACGGAGATGCTATGAAGGAATTGATGCTGCGATTTCGACTCACTCCCATCTATGACGAGACGATCAGGGAGGCTTTGATGGAACATTCTGACTTCGACGGCGTGAAAAGAGTCTTCAAACAGATCAAAGAAGGAACGATGGACCTAAGATTCTTCAGATCCAAGGACAAGCCTACACCCTTGGCCTATCACATCCTCTACCGACATGTGGACATCCCCGAACTAATCGCCCCGGAGAATGTTGCCGCTGACAACATGGCTCGACTGCGCATTTCGATCGAAGGGCGAGCCATCGACATTTTATGCTTCGACTGTGGCAAGCTTACCTCGGAAGTTAGTATAGCCAGTCTTCCAGAGCATCCAGTCTGTCAGAATTGCAGCTCCAAACTTCTAGCTCCACTCTTCTGGTCCAGTGGCTATGCTGCGAGTATTCTCCGCAAGAAGCGCGACAAGCTGTCGCTAGACGAGAACGAGCAGAAGGCCTTGACGAGAGCGCGCCGTTCAGCGGATCTTGTGATTGCGTACGGAAAGCGGGCTGTGATCGCCCAGTCTGTCTATGGAATCGGACCACAGACAGCTGGCAGGGTCCTGTCGAAGATGCACGAGAGCGATAATGAATTCTATCGGGATTTGTTGGAGGCTAAGTTACAATTCATAGCAACCAGGCCTTACTGGAACAACTAACTAAGAAAAAATTTCGTGCTCCCATTTCGGATCGTACATTCTATATTAGAGGGGTTCGCTGTGAATCGCTCGGGTAACGGTCCCTTTCATCCTTCTTTGGACTGCTCTGGTGTCAGCCCCATCGAAACATTGAGCCAGCGCAGGCTGCCTCTGGATATTTCCGTATTGTTGAAGTGGGAAGACTCGAGAAAGTGTTTTCTAAGACCAGAGATTTCCCGAAGGAAAGAGAGTTGCTCCTTCATCAGATAACCCACGCGCAGCGAGAACTGCCAAGCGACCTTCGGTCGCGTCCTCGCGGTAATTATTCACATCCTCGACATTTGTCTCGCATACGAGAGAATCATTTGTCTCGCTCTCGGGTAACCTTTGCGGAAAAAAAATGGGTGTATGTCTGGGCTACAATTCTTCTCGCGCTATCTCTTTCCGTGAGTATTCTAACAATCATCCAAGAGGCAAGAGACCTGGGCGTCATAACCGGAGGCCAGGGCCAGATTGCAGTTGCGGGAGCCAACTCCTCTGCCTACTCCGGGCAATGGGGTGCGTATGGAGGTCCCGTAATCCCCACCGGAGTCAACGCCTTCGTCTACTCCGGGCAATGGGGCGCGTATGGAGGTCCCATAACCCCCAATGGAGTCGCAGTGGATTCTTCAGGCAACGTGTTCGTCGCCGATGCCAAGAACTACGCAGTATACAAACTAGCAAGAAACGGATCGTTCTTATCCACTTGGGGATCCCAAGGAAGCGGGCCCGGACACTTCAACAATCCCCAAGGAATTGCTCAGGATTCTCAGGGAAACGTGTACGTTTCCGACTCGGTGAATAACAACATTCAGAAGTTTACCCCTACCGGGAGCTTCATCACTTCCTGGGGCTCGACTGGATCAGGAACTGGACAACTCAAGACGCCCCTTGGGCTTAGCGTCAACGCCAGCGGGTTCGTGTACGCGGTAGATCAAGGAAACCAGCGTGTTCAGATCTTCAGGAATAATGGAACCTACGTAGGTTCATTTGGCGGCCTAGGCACGACCCCCGGCAAATTCCTGAGCCCGTACGGAGTGGCGGTGGATTCGTCAGGATTCGTGTACGTAAGCGACAGTGCCCTCAAGTCGGACAATATTACGAAATTCACCAAAACAGGAGGTTTTGTCCTGACTTGGGGAGGCTTGAATTCAGGGGGCAGCTTGGCACAACCGGCAATGATGGCAGTCGACAACGCGTCCAACATCTACGTCAGCGACAACCTCCGGAATGACGTTGAAAAGTTCAGCACGGCCACGGGCAATCTCCTCTTGTCTTGGGGGTCCACAGGCGCCTCCCCGGGACAGTTCAACAGCCCAGTCGGGGTGGCCGTAGATTCCCAGATGAATCTATACATTGGTGATTCTAGCAATTTCCGAGTGCAAAAATTCTCGGCGAATACAGGAAGCTACATCACAAGTCTCACATATCCAAGATTCGGCTTGTTCTCCAGCCCTTATGATGCGGCGCTAGATGGTTCGGGTCACATCTACATTGTCGACGAAGGAAGCAATCGGGTCCAAATGTTCTCATTGACGGGAACCTTTCTGATGGCTTGGGGAACAACTGGGAATTCAACCGGACAGTTCAACAGTCCATTTGGGGTCGCCGTCGACCATAGTGGGAACGTCTACGTTACCGATTCTTCAAACGACCGAGTCGAAAAATTCCTTCCGAATGGCACTTTCAGCAGAACGTGGGGTTCATTTGGAATTGGCAACGGACAATTCAGCACACCATATGGTATCGCAACCGACAGTTCAAGCAATGTCTACGTGACGGATTACTCAAACAACCGGGTTCAGAAGTTTGACAGTTCAGGAAACTTCATGATGAAATGGGGGTCCCTAGGGACGACCAATAGCCTGTTCACCAACCCAACAGGCATTGCTGTAGACTCCACGGGCAACGTGTATGTCAGCGATTCATCGAACGATCGCGTTGAGAAATTCAACAGTTTAGGAGGATTCATAGCCTCTTGGGGCTCCTCCGGTTCTGCAAATGGGCAGTTCAACGTTCCTGGACACCTGGCGCTGGATTCAACGGGAGATATCTATGTGGCTGATACCTTCAATGATCGTGTCCAAGAGTTTGCTAGCAACGGCACGTTTCTCACGTCCTTTGGGACGATCGGGTCTGGGAATGGCCAACTCGTCTATCCGAACGGTCTAACCGTGGACAGTTCCGGAAATGTCTACGTGACCGATACCGGAAATCCCTCGGGAACCACCAACAACCGGGTTGAGATTTTCTTGCCTATCGCCGCCGGGCCACCCCCGGCCCCAAGTGGCGGCGGGGGTCGAGGGTTTTTCCAAGAATAGTTGCAAGAGTGCGTTGCGGCAAAGAGACTACGACATCAGAGATCTGAGGCCATAAGGCAGTACGTTACAGCGAAAAAAAGGGGGTTTGGGAGGACTCCCTCCCACTTTCCAACTCTTGCCTATGCAGCTGTTACGTCGACGATCAGCTGATCTACGATGGGGGAGCCGATGCCTGAAGCGACATCGTATCCTGTGCCCGCAGAGAAACCAACGGACGAGCCAACTAGCTTGTCGTTGCCCACTGTGATGTCGTGGAAGTCAGTCGCGTAGCGTGCGCTGTGGTAGATTGAATAGAGCGTAGGATTCAGGTCACCGATCGGACCTTTACCCGCCATCGCGCGAGCCTGGTTTGCCAAGGCAGCAATTCCCGCCCACTGTGGAGAACCTGCACTGGTTCCTCCGACGATGAAAAAGACTGGGCTTCCGAAGCCTCCGTAAACGACTAGGACTCCGCCGTCGATGGCTGCGTTGTAGGCAACGTCTGGACCTCTTGCAGATAGGCCAAGGCCAGCTTGGTAGGATGGGACGCCGAAGAGCAAGCTTTGAGCTCCGCCGGTTGCGGCGCCAAAGCTAGCCTCATTCCAGACCTGTTCGCCACCATACCCATCGGGTACACAGTTCGGTGGTATAGTTCGGCCGAGGACACATGGACCGTGATAGGCGGATAGTCCTGAAGTGCATGAAAAAGGTGTGGAGGTCGGGCAGGGCATGAGAGTCCCAGTTGCATTGTAGGGCAATCCCTGAGTTCCAGTCACGGCTGTATTGTGAAGGTCAGAACCTGGGAAATTGGACATAGCGACGCCGAAGCCGAAGTCTGCGCCAGTATCACCTGCTGAGGCGAAGAATGTGTCACCCTTCGCGACGCCGTTCGCATAATTCGCCTGGGCTTGGCTTACTTGGCCGGGGTTTCCGTTTCCGGTGAGGAAAATTTCCGGAATGCCGAAGCTTTGCGAGAATATAGCGCCAGGGTAAGCTGCGATGGCCGCAGTCTCAGCGTCATTGATTGCATTCCCGGACGAGGTCGATGCTACGTCAAGGACGATGTTGGCTCCTGGAGCCATGGCGTGGGCGTACTCAACGTCGAGACTTGTTTCGATGGTCCAACCGAATTCGTCATGCTTCGGATTCGCATTGATGTTAACCACTGGACATGTGCTGGGGTCGAGTGGGGTCGGAGAATTGCCGCAGAATATTGTGAAAGACGGAGGAGCTGAAATTCCGAAGCGCGCGTCAAACAATGCTAGGTCACTAGCAATCGTCGGGCTTCCGAAAGCGTCGACGATAACGATTGTCTGGCCAGAACCGTCAAGGGTAGAGGTCGATGGGAACTCGTAAGCCTTCTTGATGAAGCTCGGCGAGTAGCATACAATGTTGCCGAGAGATGCACTCTTACAAAGAGGAAGGCCTTGGGGAAGAGTCGTTGCGGGCCCGAGCTGAACATAGCTCAGGCTTGGATGGTAGTGAAAGTCGCTGACGACAGCCCCGACTCCGAGGGGAGTTGCGAGCATTAGGGCAGTAGCAATTAGAGCAGATATGGTTAGTATTTTCTTCATGCTTAACCACTGAAACCTACTACCCATTTAAGTTCATGGCTTCTCGAAGATAGACCAAGATACCCATGAGATGAAATCCTTAGCCCAGGGTATTCTCAAACGTCCGTTTCCCACAGCCGTCAAATCGCTTATCTCCAGCCTGTTCCGACCCAGAAAAAAGCTTGGCAAAACTCAGTTATCAATAGAGGGACATTCTCAAGTACGACACCCGGATGACATGTCGCTCCAAGTTCATATTCCCCAAAATATGTCGTGACTGAACCTAGAAATGACCAAGTTACACACACTTGTGGTCGGACGTTTACAAACAAACTGCTACATCATACAATCTGATTCGACAGGTTTGATCATTGATCCAGGAGATGAGCCAGAGAGAATCCTTCGTTTCCTAAGTGACCTCGCAGTCAAACCTAACCAGATCATTGCCACTCATACTCACTTCGATCATGTACTCGGCGTGGATACAATTCGCACCAAGCTCAAGATTCCATTTCTGATCCATCATGACGATCTCTCGGTGCTCGAGTCCATGCAGAGCCGTGTCCAACAGTTCATGAGTTTCAGCGTCCTGCCACCGCCCAAGGTAGATCAATTTCTCAAGGACGGAGAATCGATAACGGTCGGAAAAGATACGGTGAAAGTCATACATACCCCAGGACATTCTCCGGGAAGCATTAGCCTAGTTGGACAAGGTTTTGTCCTGACTGGAGATGCTTTGTTCAACCAGTCAATCGGGCGAACCGACCTTCCGGGTGGAGACTTCAACATGCTAGTGCGTTCCATAACTGAACGCTTGTTCAGCCTGGATGACGATACCATTGTTTATCCTGGTCATGGTCCAGAGACAAGCATAGGCGATGAAAAACTAGCGAACCCATTTGTGGGAAGAATCTCGAAACACGTTCCGTAGCACCCCGGCCCTGCCAATCGGATAAGATTCTAGATGCAGCACGAATCCATCCGAAAGCGATTAGGATATTTACCGCAGTAGCTCCCTAGTTAGTATGAAGAAAACCGAAGAAGAATGGAAGAAACAGCTAGACACCGAAACATACCAAGTTTTGAGAAAGAAGGCAACCGAACGACCCTTTACAGGAAAGTACCTCCACAACAAGGAAAAGGGAATGTATGTCTGCGTCGGGTGCGGGACGCCACTCTTCTCGTCCGACACAAAGTTTGATTCAGGAACTGGCTGGCCCAGTTTCTGGTCTCCAGCAGAAAAAGAGAATGTCGAAGAGAAATCCGACCGTAGCCTTTTAATGAGCAGAGTTGAGATTCTATGCAAGAAATGCGGCGGTCATCTGGGTCACGTTTTTGAGGACGGCCCCCAACCCACCGGACTGCGGTACTGCGTCAACTCTCTCTCCCTAAACTTCAAGAAAACTGACGAAAAAGGCGCGCCCGCAGAACCCAAAGACTAGTTTAACACTTCGTCTTGCACCAAGCCCTTTTGCAACGACATGTTAGACCTTATTGCAAGCTACCGTTAGAGATATGAACGGACATAAGTCGGAAGACCTAGAGAAACGCTCACAATAGTCGGATGGAGATCGCATGGCTGGAATAGACGTAGTAATCATCGCATCGTTCCTCCTGGCTTTCAAAGCCGTCCTTATTGAGGGCAGCGAGGTTGCCATCCTCTCCCTCGCCACAATAAAGCAGATCGGTAGAAGGAACGTCCTGTTCGGCGTTGCCCTGGGAGGTCTCGGATCGACCGTCACGTTTCTAATCGTCGAACAGGCCTTCCTTGCACTAAAAACAATCTCCGATGCTCTGATCAACCTGATACCTGGTGTTGTCATCCTCTACTTTTCCTACCGGTTTCTACGAGGATTCGTCAAGTACTATTTCCGGGGGAAATCGTTCAGGGCAAAGATGGAAAAATGGAGCGACGAAGTCGTTGAGAAAGACCGGAAGCACAGCGGGGGTGTCACAACAGCGGAGGGTCAGATACCATTCTCGATCGGAAACTCGCTACCGGTTTTCAGCATCACAATGACGGAAGGATTTGAAGCAAGCCTCATTCTCGCTGCGGCCGGAGCCTTCAACATAGAATGGACCCTTGTGGGTGCACTAGTGAGCCTTGTCCTCCTCATCGTCGTGTGCGCGTTCTCCTATGACTACCTGATGCAGGTTCCAAGATGGCTGCTAGATCTGATCGCCGGAGTCGTCCTCCTATCCTTCGGCTCGTACTTCTTCATATCGGGGATACTAATCGCGCTAGGCGTTATCTCTTGATCGGAAACGATGCAATTCGACGCTGACGCGATAGGAAGGCCGACGAGTCTTGCTCACGGCAAGCCGGCTGAATCTACTCGCTTCAGTCCAAGGTCTTCCTAGAGACTTACGGCTCCTCTTTCTTTCGCTATTCCTCTGGACCTTCGGCCTGGGACTCTACAACTACATCTGGCCACTATATCTGCGAGACCTCCAAGCTTCCCCCAGCGATGTGGGCATCGTATTCTCTATCGGGTTCCTCGCTCTCGCCCTCAGCATGATTCCGGGAGGAATACTAGCCAACAAGTACGAGCTAAAAGCGTTGTTGATCATAGGCTGGGCAATGAGCATCCCGCCTCCGCTCATGTACTATTTCGCGAGAACCTGGACCGATGTAATTCCTGGGATAATCCTTCTCCAAGTGTCAGGGTTCAATGTTCCAGCCTTCAATGCGTACATCGCAGGGGCTGCTGAAAAAACGAAGTCCGCGTCAAACTTCGGCATTACCTGGGCATCCGCCCCACTAGGAGTAGTCTTCTCACCGCTGGTCGGGAGCGCTCTACTCAACTGGATTTCCATTCGAGGCATCTTCATTCTGACATTCGTGTTCTTCTCGATCTCGACGATAGTTCTCTTCTTCATGAAGCCACAGCCTCCGCTCGAAAGTGATGCTAAGTCTCCGAGACTCGAATTCCCCAAGGCACGTCGAGAAGGAACGCTTCTTCTCTATCTCACGGGAGCAGCACTTGCGTGGAGCGTTGCCGCGCCCTTCATACCTCTATACTTCCAAGATGCTCTCAGTCTAGGCCCTTCGATCATACTAATTCTAGGGGCGCTACAGTCTCTGGGTGCGGCCGTTTTCGCGATTCTTCTTGGTAGGAGAGCAGATGCAAGAGGCCACGCCGGGACCATGGCCCTAGGTTTAGTGCTATCTTCAATTGGCCTCATCGGAGTCCTCCTTGCCAGAAGCGCGTTGTTATCTTTTCCATTGGTCTTCCTCATTGGAAGTGCCAGGGCACCGAGCCTTGTTGGCTACTCCATTCTTTCGACGGTGCGGAAGGGAGCGTCTAGAGCCGGACAGTTCGGGTTCTATCTGACGTTGGAAAGCCTGGGCTTTGTATTTGGATCCTACCTAGGCGGTATTCTCTATACTCTGAACCCCACGAGCATGTTCTACGCAACTTCAACATCATTCATTGCGCTCGCACTCCTAGCCAGGTTTGGTTTTCGGGACAAGGCTGAATCATCGCTGTCAGGACAAAGAGCGGATTCCGAGGCTGTTGCGAAGTCGGAAGATTCAAAAGCCTACTCGCTCTGGGCAGGCGGTTCTTCCAAGGAGAACAGGTCGTGAACGATATCGTCTGATTCTATGCTATGTGCAAACCTGTTTACTTTGGCTTTTGGCTACTAGCGCTTCTTTCCATAGACTGCGTAGACTATCCCTTGCGTTAGAGGAATAGGTCTCGTATCCGGGAGTCCTTCCTCAACCATAAGGGTGGCAATCTGAGTCCCGGTTCGAGACTTCAGAATCGAACGGCCAAGATATGATAGGGTTCTCCCCCAAGCTTTTGAGACAATTCTTCCGAAGATGGGAAACAGTCCCAAAAGATAGTCATAGTAGAATAATCGGAATACCCTGTTCGGGGGCCGCGCGAAGTCGAGAGAGATCACGACACCGCCCGGTATTGTTGCTCGAGCCATCTCCCTGAAAGTCAGTCGCGCATCGGACACATTTCTAAGCGCAAGGCTGATCGATGCAGACCTGAAACAATCGTCCCTGAACGGTAGGTTCTCAGCGCGGGCCAGTACCCAGTCGGTTCTTCCGTCCAGCCCTTTCTGTCGCAGCCTTTCCTTTGCTGTCTGAAGCATAGAGAGAGTCAAGTCGACGCCGACGACTAGGCCCTGGTTGGAGATCGCGTTTGCAAAATCCGCTGCCAAGAGTCCAGTGCCAGTAGCTACGTCGAGTACCACGCTTTCAGGCAAAGGCTCAGCTTGTTCAATCACAAATGCCCGCCATTTTCTATCCTGGCCGAAACTTAGAAGTCCAAGTAGCAGGTCGTATTCGAGCGGGACTTTGGAGAAGAGGCTGCGGACGTAACGGGCTTTGGAATCGTACACGGTCTACGCGACTGCAGGGTGCGCTTTCTTAGCCTCGGCTCGAGTTAGAGCGTAGCCAACTGCGCCTATGCCGACTACTACCAAGACGACCAGGAGGACTACCGGTACAAGAGTGAGTGCGATCGTGCCGACGTACCAGATGGCTCCGAGGAAAGCGACCATTCCGCCCCAGGCAAGGATCATTGATCTAGGAGGAGCGTATCGATCGTCAGGGCCAGGCAATGCGAGAGCTGCAACGATAAGCCAGATCCCGAACACCAAGAAGACCAGCGGGATGCCGGTGAACGGATTGAGGTTTCCTCCTATTGTAATCGAGAGCTAAAGACAGATACTGGCTCTTAGACGTGGTTGTAGATGTTGGACTGCTGGAGGTTTCCAGAGTTCATATCTTGCTCGATCTCCCTGAGCATAAGGATCCTCTTGTAGGTGGGAGGATGTGTCATGAAGAGCTGAGCTGCTTTCCTCCAGTTGGACTTTGACTCTGCTTCCATGGCTGCTTCCAGCTCTCGTTCGCTCAGGACGCCATCCTTGTCGAGATCATATTTCGATTTTTGATCCATAATGCCTGCAACATCCTGTTTTGCCTGAGCAGGGTCTTCGATGAAGAAGGCTCGGGCGCCATGAGGCTCGCCGGGGGCGAGAGAGAGACCGTAGGCGATCTTTGTGAGAGCGCTCTCCAGTTCTCTCGGTTGCTGGGTTAGAAAGGCGGAATATGCATCTGCATAGCTCTCTCTGAGACGGGTCAATCGTAACGCGAGCAGGGTGGTTAGAATGTAGACTGCGTAAGCGACAATAGCAACGATAATCAGGACCCCAGCGTTATTATTCTTGTTGCTACGGCCGCTGTAGCCGGTGACGAGGCCACCCCACAGAACAGACCGGGCGATCAAATACGCAACAAGGGGAATAGCGCTGATCATCGTTACTACGATAAAGTCGCGATGTTTCACATGACCTAGCTCGTGGCCTATGACTCCTTCGATCTCATTTTCGTCCAGACGTTGAAGAAGACCCTGATGGACTGCGAGTGTTGCGCTTTTGCGGGTCCGGCCGAATACGAATGCGTTGGGGGTGGGGTCCGGCGAGACTGCGATTCGGGGCGTGGGAATACCGGATTTCGAGGCGAGCTCGCCGACTTTCGATTCAAGCCAGCGGTTCTCGCCAGGAGCAAGATAGTGGAGACGGCTTGTGAGTCTGACAATGGCTGGGCCAATCAGGTATTGGAGCAGTATTATGAAGAAAGCTCCGACTAGACCGAGTACTAGTCCGGTGACAGGGTCGAGAAAGAAAGCGGATATGACGAAGAGGAGACCGAGGAATATGGCAAAGACTAGAATGATTGTGAAGCCCATTGTCCGTTTGAGGGCGCCGAGTCCTGCCAATTCTCCTTCCCTAGTGTTAGAGAGCTTAATTCGGCCTTCATTAATTCTATCCTAGAACATTCGAGGAAGAAGGTTGTCGGGCATTGTCTCGGAGATAAAGTGCAAGAACTGTGGTGCGCCTCTCAGCATTAACCCTGGTGAGATCGTTTCGACTTGCCGCTACTGTGGTTACACTGCCGTTGTCGGGGCAGACGAACCGTTTCAGCTAGAACACAGTCTCATCATAAACAACAACAACGCTACGAGCATCGAGAACGCTCTTCGCGACTGGATGCGAGAGGGATTCATGAAACCGGGAGACCTTGCGAAGAAAAGCAAGCTCCTATCCTTGGAATTGCGATATCTTCCCTTCTGGCTTGTCCCGATCGAGGCAACGAGCACCTACGAAGGAGTACTTGAGAGAATCTCACAGCCTTCGCCCAGAAAGGGCGTGATAGACCGGGATTACGATTGGCTTGTGCTAGGCCGAAAGGGCGCACAGTTTCCAACCCGAGACTACACCGTTCCCGATACGGGAAAGATTCCTTTCGATTTCAAGAGGATCGATGCCGGAGCCAAATTTCTCAACAGCGAGATGACCAGCGAGGAAGCGGTAGAGCATGCAAAAGACGAGGTGGACGTGAACCAGAGGTTTCTAGCAAAACAGGAGATTGATCAGATTACTTCTTTCAATACAAACTTCAAGGTGGACAAGCCAACCTACATTCACGCGCCAATCTGGTTCAGCGCCTACGAGTACAAGGGAAGAAGCTACAACGCGCTCTTGGACGGAAGCTCAGCCGCGGTCTTGCGAGCGGATATTCCGCAGACGGATTTCAAGATGCTCTGAGACTCCGCAGGAGACGAATGTTGGGCGCGATCTCGGTTAATTATGCCAAGGAGAGTCGAGCTTGCTCGCAAAAAATAGTCTTCGCTACGAGGCGAGTTTCGGAGAAGTACAGAGCTATGTGTCACGGAAATGGTCTATTACTGATAACCACGAATGAAACTCCCTTCAAACCATGTGTCGACATCTTCAGCTTTTCCACTTATCCGACGCGAGGGTCGGTCGCTAAGACCCTCTATTTTCTAGAACACCCGCTGTCTGGCGGCGATAACGGGCGAGACAGGCTATTCAAGGCGCAATCTGGGCTTAGGTGGCTCGGCGAAAAACCCGATTAACCCAGCGAATCTAGCGGGGATCTTGCGGCAACCTCCCAGATTCAAGATCAGGGCTGATAATGGGCGATTCCGGGCGCTTTCATTGTCGGCCAATGCAGAAGCATGAGTACGAGACCAGTTATTCTCGAGGAAAGAGCTGAGTCTCGCTCGGCTTAATGCATGATGGTGACGATGTCCTTGTCAGCCGGAATATGGTCAAGACTCACGCGCTGACCAGTGAATTTGACACTGGACCCAGAGACAAATGCATACTTGGCTCCTTCAACGAACCGGGGATGAATCTTCTTACAGACGTCTCGAAGAGTCGAGCCAGCAGGGAGAATCAGGGGTTTCTCGAAATCTGCATCACCGTCAGGGCGCTTTAGATAGATACGGATGAAATCGAGGGTTTCCCAGATTCTCTCGGCAAGAAGGTCCATGTTCAATCCCTTCTCAGCGGATACGGGCACGAAATCGCGCCCAATCTGTTTCTTCGCAGCCGCAAGATACTGCTCGTTCACCAAGTCCATCTTGTTCAGAACTACCAAGGAGGGAACGTACCTCCGGTTCCCGGTCAAGACATCAATCAATTGCTCGTCTGTAACATCTTCCCGTACCAATATTCCCCCATTGCTAATCCCGTAGGCTTCGACTATTCCCTTGACAGTTGCCGGGGTTAGTTTCGTAAGTTTGACACTAGTGGTCAGAGCTAGCCCTCCCTTAATGCCCCTGTTGATGACTACGTCGGGAGGCTTCTGGTCGATCCTAATACCCATGGCATGAAGCTCATTCTTCAACAACTGTACCTGCCCCGGCTGAAACACGTCTAGAACCAACAAGACAAGGTCCGCATTCCTCGCCACGGAGAGAACTCTCCTTCCCCGTCCCCGTCCCGACGATGCGCCACTGATAATTCCTGGAAGATCCAGAATCTGGATATCCGCTCCGTTGAGACGGAGAATGCCTGGAACGACGGTGAGCGTTGTGAAGGCGTATGCCGCAACTTTCGACTTGGCATTAGTCAATTGGTTCAGAATTGTCGACTTGCCGACGCTAGGCAGTCCGATAAGAACAACGGTCGCATCTCCTCCTTTACGAATCTCGAAAGCAGGTCCTCCACCCTTGGAGGTAGAACTCTCCAGCTCCTCCCGCAACCGGGCAAGCTTCGCCTTGAGAAGGCCGATATGGTGCTCGGTTTTCTTGTTGATCTGGGTCTTCTTCATCTCCTCCTCTATCTGCTTAATCTTCTCTGGAAGACCCAACTTGCTCTACCTCTGGTTCCCAGTATGCCTGCGACCGGATATTGTGAACCTTGCTTCGCGATCGGAGAGGACCATCTCTTGACGAAAAAATCGCTTAAACAGCCGCGATTTGAACGATTTCGCCCTAGAAAATGGATTTTTTTCTCCGTGGATTCAATATAAACAGGGGGATGAGTATCTAGAGTAGAACGGCGAAAACAAGCACGATCGAACCCCTTTCCATCAAGGAGAACCACCGCTACGATGGCTGAAAACTGGGTAGACGAACGGGACAAAGCAATCCTCGAAACAATCTACTGTGAGAACTGCAATATGGTACTGGAACCCGACGACAGTGACGTAGAACGTCACAAGAAAGACCTTCCAAATCACAAGATGCGAAAAGTCTTCATCGTCCGCTGTGGGAACTGCGGAAACATTGTAACCGACAGTCATGCGCAGTATAGTCCCGAGAGAAACCAGTTCTGGTGTAAGAACTGCATCGCTGAAACGGGTGTCCAGAACTTCCACACAACCTAGCACTGCATTTATACTGAGGCTGGCCAATCCGGCCTCGTCCAACCTTCGGTGTCTCTTTGAATATCGACCTCGTCAGAAAACAAATACCTGTCACCTCTCGACGAGCCTACTTCGACAACGCAGGAACTGGTCCGCCATCTATACCGGTTCTCAACTCGATTAACGAGTTCATGGCTGACTGGCGCGAGTACGGGGAAAATTGGGAGGAATGGCTACCACTCATCATCGAATCACGCCGGCAATTTGGAAAGATGATAGGAGGGGTCCGACTTGACGAGATAGCCTCCGTCCCCAACGTCACCAGCGCGCTCATTGGCCTGGCTAGCAGCCTCAACTACAAACCGGAGGGCAATATCGTCATTAGTGAACTCAACTTTCCAACCAACATCTACCTCTGGCACCTCCAGAAAAAACATGGACGAGCCAAAGATGTCCGCCTGCTCCACCGTGACAATAACGGCACGGTCCCGCTAGAACAATGGGAGAAAGCAATCGACGACGATACCTCGATCGTCTCTGTCGACTACGTCTCTTGGACCAACGGTTGCCGAGAGAAGATCCGAGAGATAACAAAGATCGCGCACGAACACGGCGCATTTGTCATCGCCGACTCGTTCCATGCGCTAGGCGTCTTTCCAATAGACGCTCGACAAGACGGGGTTGACGCGCTAGTATGTGCGATGTACAAGTGGATGCAGGGACCTCATGGTGCAGCCTTCGTCTATACCAGGCGTGAAAGGCTGAAGGATCTTGACCCGAACTATATCGGCTGGCATGGAGTCCAAGACTCAGTCGCAAGAAGACTCACGAGCCAGCAAGATCTCTTCGGAAAACCGTTCAACATCGAAGAGACGATACCCGCACCTGACGCGACAATGTTTGAAGGAGGAAGTTGGGGAGTAATATCGATTGTAGGCGCCAAAGCAGCCTTAGAGTTCGCGTTGAAGCACGACCAAACGGAAAGGTCCCATCGAGTCCTAAAAGTTACTGAGCACCTGATCGAGGGTTTGAAAAAGAAAGGGCGCAAGATACTGACACCGTTACAATCCGACCGGCGAAGCGGAATAGTCGTCTTCGAAGATCCCGATCCTGGAGCCACGTATGAGAGGCTGAAAAAGCTCAACATCACCGTCGCGAGCAGAGTCAAGGCCCTCCGAGCCTCACCACACTACTACAACACTGAGGAGGAAATCGACAAACTCCTAGCCGCCCTCTAAACATTGAAAATAGTTGTTGTAAACAACTACAAGGAACTGAACCAAGCAGAGAGAGCAGTTCAGAACATAGAAAAGTGCACCGGACAATCGGTAGAGAAAATAGATTACAAGGAACCAGACCTCTACACCAAAGTGGTAGAATCCGAACCAGACTTAGTGATTCTCACTGGGTCAAGCGCCCTACTCTCAAAACCTAGAACCCGAGAACTATTCCAGCCCGAAATGGACCTCGTCAGAAAGGCCAAGTTCCCAATTCTTGGAATATGCTACGGACACCAGATCATCGGTTCAGCATTCGGCGCCCCAATGCGAGACCTCGGCCAAATGCTCCGCAGATTCGAAAAAGTAAGCATCGTCAGGAAGCATCCGTTGTTCGATGGATTACCCTCTGACCTAGTCGTTGCGGAATCACATCGGCAAGAACTGACCAGGGTTCCCGACGACTTTCACCACTTGGCGCAATCGACGACCTGCAAGGTCGAGACCATTGTACATCGGTCGAAGCCAGTCTACGGCGTCCAGTTCCACCCTGAGCGGTCAAACGACGACCATCCACATGGTAGAATGATCATTCAAAATCTCCTGAAACAGATTCGAGGGTCCTGACTCGCCCTCTAGTGTAGGGGAATCCAGTAGTCGAGGACCATCGCGAGAAAGACGATAGCGAGGTACGGGCTTGAGAACTTGAAAGCGGTCCATGCTTGAGCCTTCGTCGGGTTGAAAGCCAGCTTCAAGTCTACAATGATCATTCCCAGACCAAGCAGTCCGGCGATTGCAAGATAGATTATTCCGAACGTTCCCAGAGGTACGAAGATGAGAGACGACGGGACAAGGAGGAACGTGTTGAGGGCAATGTACTGTGCAGCCTTCTTGTCACCTACGACGACTGGAAGCATCGGAATCCCGGCCTTTGCATAGTCTTTCGAGGCTCGAAGCGCGAGGCTCCAAAAGTGGCTGGGAGTCCAAACAAAAACTAACAGAGCCATCAGCCAAGGCGCCATAACTCCAACGTTTCCCGTGGCAGCAGCCCAACCCGCTAGGGGCGCACAACTCCCTGCCGAGCCTCCGAGGACGATGTTTAGGGTTGTCCGGCGCTTCAACCACTTGGTATAGAAGCCAACGTAGATCGCAGCACCGAGAAAGATGAACAAGCTAGCCCAGAGAGAAAGCAGCCATAGGGAGACCCCGACTCCCGTTGCAACTAGAATTGATCCAAAGACTAGCGCGTTGAAAGGTGACACCTTTCCTCTCGGAATCGGTCTCTGGCTGGTACGGCCCATGCTCTGGTCAATGTCCCTGTCAAGATAGCAATTCAACGCCCCAGCTCCCCCAGACGCGAAAGTGCCTGCGACTATGACTGAAACAAGGTTTAGCAGGTTAATGCCACGTGTGGCAACCAAGAACGCCATTACGGCTGTGAAGTCCAGTAGGAAGACTATCTTCGGCTTAGTCAGGTCAACGTAGGCATGGACTCTAGACCCCAAAAGTAACGATAAGCCTGCGGAAGTTGACTTGTAAAAGGGTTTGGCGCAAACGGCCTTTACGCGATCTGGTTGAAATGAGCTTGGAGTTCGCGGGCCATAGTTAGGAACTTCTGAAATAGCCCCGTAGCCGCTGAACACTTCGAAGCGGTGCGGGTTGAGGGTCAACTACCTACTCATACTCGGATGCGTCGGTCTGAGCCTCTGGGCTTGGCAGCCCTCACAGGACCCTCGTGTTCAGCTGGAAAAACCTCTTGGCCGGAAGAGTCTGGACTCTATTCACAGCCCTCTTCCTCCACGCCAGCCCCGCCCATCTCTTCGGAAACATGCTCTTCCTATTCGTGTTTGGAAATACCCTCGAAAAAATGATCGGCAGGGAGTACCACCTTTTGGTCTTCTTTGTTGGTGGGTTCACTGCTTTCCTTCTGCCGCCCGCCCTTGGAATCTACCCCCCGGACACCGGCATGCTTGGTGCCTCGGCAGCCATCTTCACTCTCGCGGCATGTGTGATGCTGATGAACCCGCTAAAATTCTCCTTTCTATTTATGGCACCTCAAGGTCTCGTAGCGATATTCTACTTCGCCTACAATCTAGTCATCGTCACGACCCCGATACTTGCCAGCGGGTTTACCTACGACCCCAGCATCGCATACATCGCCCATATCATAGGATTCACGGTAGGAATTCCGTTTGGAATCGCTTGGAGTCAACGATGGAAGAGAAATCTCCTAGTCACGCTCGGACTCTTTGGCATATACCTCGCGATACTCGTAATCCTCGCCACGTTCTTTGGGCTAAACGTGCCCCTCGGCGTACTCTAGCTGCTGCTCCAATAGAGGCTTGAGCTTCAGGAAAACCTGTCTTGTCGCGCGCAAATCGTCCAGGCAGTGCTCCCGTATCGATAACGATGCCCTTCTGTCTCCTTCAAGCGCTCGAACATAGAGATGTGGGACGTCAAGTCCCATCGCACCCTTCTTCCGATCTACCTGGAAGAAATCGCACACATGGTCGAGATAAGTGAATGTGAGTCTCAGACGGCTCTTCACCACGTCAGCCAGATCGATGTGTGCCTTTCGAAGAAGTGGTCGAGGATCAAGCCCGTGTTTCATGAGGCGAGTCGTAAGAAACGGAATATCGAAACTTCTACCGTTCCACGTTACTATGACGTCATAACTCTCCAGTCGCTTCGCCAGTTTAGACAACAGCGACTTCTCCTCACTCGTCCTCTTCACCTCCAAATACTCGCCCCTTCCCGCTTCCGACATGAGCCCGGCACCGACGAGTACCCCAGCGTCTGCCTCAAGTGATGTCGTCTCGATGTCGAGAATGGCGACCTTACCTGCCATAGTTTGCTGATTATTGGTTCACGGCTTAAGCGCTTCGGGAGCGATCTCGAAAGGAAGATATTCGGGCCTCAGCCTCTAGCCTCTCGAAGACTGAGCCGAGTTGGAGACCCCTGCTATCGTCCAAGTTGCGAACTTGGAGAAGACCTACCGCCTCGGCAACGTCACAGTGCACGCGCTTCGCGGGGTCAACTTCACACTCTACCAAGCAGAATTCGTAGTCATAACTGGTCCTTCAGGGTCGGGAAAGACGACTCTTCTCAACATTATCGGAACACTAGACAAACCTTCGTCCGGCAAGGTCGCCATTGACGGAGAAGACATAACAGACTTGAAAGACGGTCAACTCACGAAGCTCAGACGCCACAAGATAGGCTTCGTCTTCCAATTCCACAACCTCATACCTGTACTAACAGCCCTGGAAAACGTGGAACTGCCACTGTTAACGGCAGGAATGAAACCATCAGTCGCGAAGGAACGAGCTGGTTTGATGCTCGAGCGCGTCGGCCTCAAGGAACGCCTCACCCATCTGCCAGATGAGCTGAGCGGGGGAGAGCAACAACGTGTCGCCATAGCACGCGCCCTGGCAAATCACCCGAAAATCATCCTCGCCGACGAACCGACAGGAGACCTCGACACCAAAACAGGCACGGAAGTAGTGCAAATAATGTACGAAGCAGCGAAAAGAGAGAATGCCTCTGTCCTTGTCGTCACACATGACCCAGTAGTTGCAGATCGGGCGGAGAAACTATTTGAAATGCGCGACGGTATCATAACGAAGGCATCGCAGCACTCCCCCAGAGAGTCTTACCGACTGAGGGCGATCGAACCTGTCCCTCCGGAGCCTGCACGATCTCTCTCACAGCCCAATTAGCGCGAAGGCTGAGCCTGGATTTTGCTTTCTACGAAGATTGCCTATCGCAATCTCCCAAAGCGGCGAGCGAGAACGGCGCTGACAATTCTAGCAGTCATCCTCGGAGTCGCCTTGCTCGTGGGAATAAATCTCGCAACTGCAAGTGCAACTGGCGAGTTCACCAATTACATCAACAAGTTCTGGGGCCGCACTGATATCGTCGTAAGTTACGGCGAACTTCCGCCTGTTTTCGACAGCCGCTATCTGCCCATTGTCAAAAACACCTCTGGAGTTCAAGAGACAGCTGCAAGACTAGTCTGGTTTGGGTTCGGCCCGCCTGCCAACAAGACGAGATTCCAGCTGGTCGGAGTCAACGGGACAGACTTCGACTATTCCAGCTTCAATATTACCGGGGCAAAGACTCTTTCCCCCGGCCAGGCAACGGTGGATGACGGGCTGGCCCAGAAATTCGGGTTGGGAATCGGGTCCACCCTCAACGTTTTCGCCCCAAACTTCATCGCTAATACCACTATCACTATTCCTCTATCAGTAGTGGGAATCAACCATCCTTTGCGCAACATCGGCGCTTCAATCTACATCAATCTCGACCAGCTACAACGGGAGCTAAGCTTTCGCGGAATGATCTCCCACATTTACGCAACTCTCAAGGATCCAACTAGAGCGCCGCAGGTCCGGGATGAGATCCAGAATCGCCTAGGCTCACCGCTTTTCAACGTGAACGCTCCGAAGGCGGAAGCTGTCCAGAGAATAGCGGGACAAACGGCCGGGTTCGAGCTAGGGCTAAACGTGATGGTGGCCGTAGCGCTCGTCGTTTGCGCCTTCATCGTCTTCAACACCCTGTTCATGACAGTAAACGAACGCACCTACGAGATTGGGGTGATGCGGGCTGTTGGAACCAGCCGATCACAGATCTTCAGGATCTTCCTGGTTGAGGGAATGCTGATTGGAACTATTGGCACGGTCGCCGGTGTCTTTACAGGGCTGGCCCTTTCGAGAGCCTTCACGGCAGTTGCTGAGAACATTCTCCAAATCCCATCTCTCCCGCCCGTTCAGCTTACCCCAACTATCACTCTAATGGGGCTTGGAGCAGGGTTTGCAGCTGTCTTTGCGGGATCGCTCTATCCCGCCGCATCCGCAAGCCGGATCACCATTATCCAAGCGATTCGGCCCTCGGCCCGAAACTCTCGTAAGAGGATCCCAGATTCAATCATCGTCCTCCTCAGCTTGGGTATGATCACGGTTGGGTCTCTAGAGGCTGCCAGACTAACGCCGTTCCACGTGTCATACCTCGACGTTGCACTCATCCCGATGGGGTTAGTCATTCTTGGCGCCGTGGTATTCGGGCGATCGGGCCGAATACTCTCTGCACCGCTCCTACCGTTCTCAAGGGCAGTAGGATACATCGCATCGAGAAACGGGAGACGGAGGTTACTCAGAAACGCAATCTCGTTCGGAATGATCACCATCACCCTAAGCTTCGTCATAATGCTGGGCGGAATCCAAGGAGGGATCCAGACCGCCCTCGACCAGGGAATCCAAGAAGCCCTCGGAGCAGACATAATCCTCGTCGCGAACCAATCTCTGCCAATCAGCTTCACCAACAATCTCACCAGCTTTTCACAAGTCTCTCTTGCGACTCCCCTCGGACCCAGCCTCCTTCCATTCAACCCAAAAGCGCTTGGACCTAAGGGTAACAGCACATCGGTAGGAGTCCTAGCCGTCGACCCTACAACATTCCCCCAGATCATAAACTACCAGTTCGTAAATTCTCCCCCCCAACAACAAGTCTACGCCGAGTTAGCGAATAATTCCCGAACAGTCTTGCTTCCCGATTCTCTAGCGTCGAGACTCGATGTCTCAGTAGGTGAAAGCATAGACATTACGACGTTCAATGGAACCTTGCCATTTCATGTGGCGGGAACATTCACCGGCCCAGTCCTACAGTACATCCAGTTTGGAAACAGCTTTGCCAGCGACTCGATAGTTGTGTCCTTCAATTCACAAAAAGAATTCTTTGGAGGCAGCAATAGTGCCCTTCTCTTCCTGATCAACCTCAAGCCCCAGTTCAAACCAGCAGCGTCTACCATCGCTCGCGACATTGCAGCCTTGTATCCGAAGTATGATTTTGCCGAAAACTCGTTGACCCTTGGACAACTTCTCTCTCTGGTTCGAGATACGATAAACCGGATATTCACGATAATCTTGTTGGTCCTCTACTTCGCCCTCCTCATCGCCACCCTTGGAATAACCGCCACAATGATCATGAACGTGACCGATAGGAGGCGCGAAATCGGGCTCTTGCGATCACAGGGGATGAGCAGGACACAGATAGCAGGGCTCTTTCTCAGCGAAGGAATTCTCCTGGGATTGTTCGGTTTCCTGCTCGCGGTTCCCGGAGGTCTGCTCCTACTGGAGGGGGCGACTAACAGCACAACTCTAGCAGGCTTCTACCTCCCATTCATCGTCCCCATCGGTGCGATGGTTCAAGCATTTGGATTGTCGATTCTGGCCGTAGTCGCTGGGTCATTGTATCCTGCCCTTCGTGCTTCGAGAATGGAAATCACGAAGGCTCTCGAACAAGCATAACGAGCGGGTAACCGTTACTAGTGGGAAATGGAGTAGGGTACGGCGGGCTTAGTTCTGGCTTAGATCGAATGATCATCTTGAGCCGGCATGCCCAAGTTCAGCCAGCGTCAACGGTACACTCTCGCCATTCTTTGCAGCTTGCTAATTGCTGGCCTAGTACTGTTATCTTTCCCTGCACCTGCCGAACAGGATATCGCGACCTATTCGACACCAGTCGGCTATTCTGCTAGTGCCCTACAAACGGTGATTGGATATGCGCTTTCGGGCTATTACGCGTCAGCACACATAACGACCGGAAACACGGCTACTGTAACACTGACGCTCGTTGAGACGGACCTGGTAATCTTCACAAGCACTTTTCCCGCGGGAACATTCGACATTCCAAGCACCCCTATCACCGCGGCCAACGGAGGAACAGTATTCTTGACAATAACGTCCCATAACCAGGTCTTCACCCAGATGAACGTAGCGGCGAAAATATTCCACACAGTCACAGCACTTCCATTCTTCTGGGCAGGAGCAGGGATCTTGGGCTTGACCGGCCTCCTAACCCTCGCGATCTTCTACCAGCATACAGCAGCTGGAAAACTCGCGAGAAGAATCCTGCCAGTGGAAAAGGCAGGCCTCGGTTGGCCCTAGCCGCGCTATGAAGTCATCCACGAAACCAGATTAAATAATACGCTGGACTCGGCAGGGTTCTGCGCGGAATCCTTGACGGGCAATGCTCTGATCTCGGTATATGACAAGTCCAGGCTGGAACACATAGTCGGAGCGTTTGCCAGACATAAGATCAAAGTGGTCAGCTCAGGCGGCACAGCCCAAGCGATCCGAAAACTCAGACACGAACTCGTAGAGGTCTCAACCTACACCGGGTTTCCCGAGATGCCTGGTGGATTGGTGAAGACTCTACATCCCAAGATTCACGCGGGAATTCTAGGCGACTGGAAAGACCCAGTACAAGAAAAATATCTTCGCGAGAACGGGATTGAACCGATGGACTTCGTCGTTGTGAACTTGTACCCGTTTCGCGAGGTTGTGAAGAGCGACCCTGTGAACTTGCGGAGGGCGATCGATAATATCGATATTGGAGGTGTCACGTTGATCCGTGCTGCAGCGAAGGGAGCGTTTCTCAACAATCGAGTAGTGCCGTTGACCAGACCTGCCCAGTATGATGTCTTGATACGAGAGCTGGACAAACATGAGTCGATCAAGGATGAGTTGAGGCGCAAGCTTGCTCGGGAGGCGTTCGCAGTGACAGCAGAGTATGATGCTGCGATAGAGAGTTACTTGGGTAAGGTGAAGGGATGAGCGGGCAAGAGATCCGCCGGATCTACCGGACAGCCCGAGACGAGAATCTACCATTATCGCTGAAACTAACGATCGGGGACAAGGTGTTCGAGTACTCAAAGGTCCAGTGGAGGGTAGAGGGCCGGATGCGAGGGCTGCGGTACGGTACGAACCCTCACCAGAAGGGAGCGTTGTATCGACCGAAACAATCGAAGGGGGGGATTGGAAATGTTGACTGGGTAAAATGGGGAAAAGACGGACCCTCAGCAACCAATATCGAGGATGGAAGTCATGGGCTCCGGATCACGAGCTACTTCAAAGAGCCCGCCGTGGCAGTGATGAAACATCTCAACCCATCAGGCGTAGCTGTTTCGCGAGGAGGGGAAAGTCTTGCTCAGGTGTACGCGCATGCTAGGGACTCTGACAGCCGGGCCGCGTTTGGAAGCGTCGTAGTATTCAATAGTCCTGTTGATCGAAAGACCGCAGAGGAGATCATGAAGACGTTCGTTGAAGTTGTCTATGCACCGGGATATGGTTCTGACGCCCTGAGGGTCTTCGAATCCAAAAGGGACATACGAGTTGGAGAAGTCCCAGCTCAACAAGCGAGGGACGTCGCCATGCCCCCGGATGTGGTGGTGCTAGATGATGGATCGTTGATCATTGAGGACCCTTATCGAACTAGCATATTGTCGCTGGAAGAAATGCAACGGCTTCGAGTGCCTACGGAGAAGAAGCCGTCAGATCACGAGCATTTGGATCTGCTGCACGCATGGTGGGTGGCATGCGAAGTTCGGTCAAATGCGGTTGTCTTCTGGAAGGATGGAACGTCAATCGCAATTGGGACAGGCCAGCAGGATAGGATCGGGGCGATCGAGAACTCTATTGACAAAGCCCACAAGCTCGGCCACAGCCTTCGAGGCAGCGTGCTGGCTTCTGACGGGTTCCTTCCGAAACTGGACAATGTGGAGGCGCTGGCGAAGGAAGGGGTTTCCGCCATCGTCCAACCGGGCGGGTCCGTGGAGGACCCGGGGATCGTTAGGGCGTGTGACGAGCGTGGAATGAAGATGGTATTTACCGGTGAACGATCTTTCAGGCATTTCTAAAAATAGCTGAACCCCATTTCCAAACCTGTTTCGTTCGTATTGATTGTTTATATCTTGCTTCCGACTTCTAAAAGCTGGATCTCTTGGAACCCGATGATTTCGATTCTACGTCGGCAATCGAGAGGAGTTACGAACCTTTCCGAGTCAAATCCTTCGGTGAAAATTTAGCTGTTAACTTGGGAATGATATTTGTGACCATCACTGCCCTGATTCTCAGTATGTTGCTCCTACCGTATCTGCTGGTCGGAATGACATGGAACGGAGGATGAATCCGGTCCTATTGCACTTTTTTTGAGAGTATCGTCACCGGTCTGGTTCAATTAGGAGAATCCTTATATCGGATATCCGATATCGCTATACCGATATCGAAGCATTAGAGAAGGAGGCGAAACGTATGAGCGAACATGAATGGAATCGTCCCAGACACTTCTTCGCCTGGGGCATATTCGCGCTACTCGCGGTCGTCGTGGCATCGATAGCAGTCTCAGCAGTGCTATTCGCAACACGCCCTCCCCCCGTCGCAGGCACGTACTACCCGTACTTCTTCTTCCCATTCCCGCTATTCTTCATCTTCGGAATATTCGCATTCTTCTGGATTGTCAGATGGTTAATCTTCCCATGGAAAGGGGGATGGGGCTACCGAGGAAGATACTGGCGATACCAAGACCAATCCTACTACATCATTCGAGAAAGATACGCCAAGGGAGAGATCACCAAAGAACAGTTCGACCTGATGATGCGCGACCTACAGCAACACAACACCAACCAACCACCGTACTAAACTCCGACCAAATCGAACCTCACCCTTTTTTTCGGATCTTTTCCCGTATTACGACGCCAATGGATAGCCAGACGGGCTGATTCCCTAAATCCGAGGACCCACAAGCAGATCCTTCGTAGAGGCTTAGTCAATGGGGTCAATAACCAGACCTCTAGACAATCGACTAAACTGGTCTGTCAAGTTGAGCACCACGTGGAAGGGAATCATAATCGCGGAAGGCTTAGAAGAGCCAAGCGTCATCAACGAATTTGACGTGTATAGGGCCCGAATCTCGAAACAGGACGAACTCATCGACGACCAGGGAAACAAAGAAAGATGGCATCTCTACTGGGTACGCGCGACCGACAAACAGGTGGAAACACTAACGAGCCGGATTAGGAACGGATGGTACGCCCACTTTTGGAAAGGCCGCAAACTCTTGGTTGTTTTTCGTGGCAAGAAGTTCGGGCTTCAGGCTAAGGACAAGTCGACCTGGAAAGAGGCTGTCGAATACGGCAAGTCCGTTGGAATCCCTGAGGAACAACTTGACTTCCCAACAAACTAGATTGCTCGGCCATCGTTCGCTGTCCGTCTAATCCAGCAAGTCGGGACGAACGAGAGACTCTTTCTGATGTTGCTTGACATCGTCTGCTAGATCCGCCCCGACGCGGTAGTAGTCTTCCACACCAACATCTTTCAGCTCGAAAAACGCCGCAATATTTCTAATGTCGTTCTCCAAAAGGCGCGCGGCATCTGGATGACTGACCAAGACGGCTTGCGAGACATCAATGATGTAGGGCTTCTTGTCCCAGACAACGACGTTGTAGGGGCTAAGGTCTCCGTGTACCAGATGAGCCCGAGAGACAAGCGTTCTCAATGCTGAGAGAACCATCTTCGAAAGAGCAGCATAATCCCCGCCTTCTAACTCATTGAGTTGTGGAGCAGCCATCCCATTGCCGCCGAGCAGGGTCATCACGACAATATTTTCCTCAAACCCGACAGGACGAGGGGCTGGAATTCCCACCTTCTCCAGCCTTGCCAGATTGCGGTATTCCTTCTCAGCCCACATTGCCTCAGTCCGCAACGTAATATGGCGTTTGGCGTGACGATAGCGCCAGTCGCCGAAGAGATACTGCTTTCTCTCCCTTTTCCCAAAGACCTTGGAGGTGTGGACTTTGACAGCTAGTTCCCGGCCGTCAGGGGCGACTCCGTGGACAACGAGACTTTCTTTACCTTGCCGGATCGGCGGCCCAAGCCGAGCTATTACGCCATGGTTCATCAGCCGGTACAGGGCCATCTGTGAACGCTCGTTGAACAATCCCTGCCAAATGCCTCCACTCCAAATGCGGCGAATGGGGATTGAGATTCAAACGAATCTAAGGATTGCGGTTATCGCTCGAAGTCACGGATACCTTGCCCGTTTAGATAGAATCCATTGAATCATCCTAATCATGCATACAGTAGAGATCAAGTCTACGGAAAACGGTCCAACCTCGTCTACCTCGATGGAAAAGTGTTCACTGCCTTGTGCAGATGCGGCGGCTCCGGCAACAAACCGTTCTGCGACGGGACCCACGCAAAGAACGGATTCCATGCCAAACCTGCAGATCTGAAAGTCCTCGCTGAGCATTCCAAGGTAGAAGCTTAACCGCAAAGAACAGGGCGGGCCCTTCTAGCTTCAGCCGAAGAACTTGGCTAGCTGTTCGACGGTATGAAATTCGTAGTCAGGTCTTGCTTTGCTTAGATCCCCCCTGGAATTGAGGTGCCCATTTGGCGAGCACCGTTAGGAGCCCTGCGTTCTTGCCCGCCAACATGTCGGTAGCCGCGTCTCCGATAATCATAGACTCCTCGGGGTTTGTCCTCATGGTTCTCAAAGCCAGACGGATGCCCTCTGGATGCGGTTTGGGTTTCAAGACATCATCACGAGAAACTAGAATATCGAAATAGTCTTTCAAACCGAGAGTCGAGAGGTTGAACTCCATGAGTGCCTTTTCTTCTGCGGTCACGATCGCAAGACGATTGCCGGATGCACGGAGCTTCTGGAGGAGCTGCGGGATTCCCGGAAAGAGGGTCGCTTTGTCGAGGAAGTTATTTCGATAACAGAGTAGGTAGTCATCGACTGCTTCTCTAACGGGTTTGCCTGGGAGACCATTTGTAAAGCCTTTGATGATATTTCGAGCTGGAGGTCCGAGGGTCCAGAAAGCGTCTCCCGAAGGAAGTGCTCGTTTGAGATATTTTTTCGACGTCTCGTTTATGCAGCGAACTATTACAGCCTCGGTGCTAATGAGAGTCCCGTCCATGTCAAAGATTACGCCACGCCCTTTATCGTCGCGACGGGATTCAAGTCCGATACTAACCCGGTAGTCTTTAGTTGACGACTTTGTCTTTGACTCGAATTCCTCTCTTTTTCTCCACTCGTCCGAGATCGAGTGCGTTGTGTCCATGTCTCGTGAATAGTCGGAGTATAGCGTCTTCTGTTCTTTGAGGACAAATTAGGACGAATCCTACTCCCATGTTGAAAGTCCGGTACATTTCCCGATCTGAGACTTTTCCACGCTTCTGAATAATCCGGAATATTCCAGGTGTAGGAGGCAGCTGTTCGATATCTGCTCCAAATCTCGCCTGTCCGACAATCCTATCAAGTTTTGCAAATGCTCCCCCCGTTATGTGAGCGAGCCCGTGAACTTCCAGTTTTCTTGTCGCCTCTAGAACTGGCTTGACATAGATTTGGGTAGGTTCCAGTAATTCCTCGCCGATGCTTCGGCCAAGTTCCGGAACATTCTCTTTCAGCTTGTAGTCTCTTAGGAGAATTTTCCTGGCGAGGGTTAGACCGTTCGAGTGTATTCCTGAACTTGCAACTCCGACCAGCGCGTCGCCATTTCGAATCTCATCTCCCAGGACGAGATCTTTCCTCCTACAAATCCCTGCAGCCATCCCCACGAGGTCTAGCCCCGGGTCCCTGGAGAGAAGGTCTGGGACGATAGCTGTCTCACCTCCAACTATAGCCATTCCTGCTTGTTTTGCTCCTTCCACCAGCCCAACTGCGATCTCGTTGACAATGTGACGATCGTGTATCGCCATGGCGAGGTAATCGAGGAAACTGATGGGTTCAGCGCCTGTGCAGATCAGATCATTCGCGCACATCGCGACGCAATCTATCCCGATGGTGTCATACTTCCGCATCATCTGGGCAATGATTACTTTGGTCCCGACGTTATCGGTGTGAAGGCTCAGGACCCGGCCATCGTTGAGATCAACGAGACCCGCGTAATGGCCAATCGGGAAAACGGGATGCCCGACTTTCCCCCTACGGCTCTTGAATGTCGATTCGAGCCGTCGAGCGAGGGCCTCGTGGGATTTTCTGACTTGGAAAACGTCAACTCCCGCTCTGGCGTAGGTCATGCGGGGCCGAGGCAAGCCTAGAGCTTCAGTCCCGTCAAGCGCTCGTAGGCGATAACATAACGCTTACTCGTCTCATCAATCAGATCCTTAGGAAGGTCAGGAGGTCTTGGAGTTGGCTGTCCAGCTTTTCGTGCCTCATCAAGGGTCTTCTTGTAACCGACCTTGGAAAGCCAGTCTCGGATCAACTGCTTATCATAACTCTCCTGGTTCTTGCCAGGAGAATAGTTCTCTTTCGGCCAGAGCCGAAACTCGTCAGGCCCAATCGAGTCCGCTAGAACAATGTTGCTTTCATCATCGAAACCAAACTCTAGTTTGAGATCTGCGAGGATGAAGCCAGCTTTGTCTGCCCGCTCGGACATTTTCTTATAGATGCTGACGCTATTATCTTTGAGCGCGGTGATCTCTTCCGTGTCCAACCAGCCTTCATCGACAATCTGGTCAACTGTGACAGGCTCATCTTTCACGTCAGACTTGGTGGTTGGATCGAAGTAGGGTTCAGGAAGTTTGGTAGCGTTGATTGGCTTCACGGGGAGATTGACCTCTCCCTTGACAAGTCTCTCGTAGAGACTGCCATAGAGATAGCCCCGGACAACGCACTCTACTGGAATCATCTTCAGCTTCCGGACAACCATCCGGTTCGCGTTCTCAACGCGGAGCATATGATGGGGGACTTTCAGATAGTTGAACCAGTACGCCGCAAGCTTGCAAAGCACTTCCCCCTTTCGAGGAATGGTAGAGGGAAGGACAATATCATAAGCGGATACTCGGTCAGTGAAAACGAACAAGAGTTCTTCGCTGTCGAGCTCATAGATGTCCTTCACCTTGCCACGCTTGAATGGCATGGACGACAATTCGGTCTCGGGTTCGTTAACGTGACGCTACGAAACCAGGTAGGGCAGCGCTGAGACCAGCGATAGCAATGAAAACATCAGACTTTGAGGTCTCAATGTACTTGTCAAGCTCTTTGTGGTTGCGGTGACTCGAGAGAACCTTCGTCTCGAAGGGAATGCCAAGCTTCTCAAGTATGGTCTCCGCTTTCTTGGCGATCTCCCGATCGCTCTCCGAACCCATGACTATGCTAACGCTTCTGGTCAACTGTGACACCGCACAACCCGAGATTCTGTGACTACCGTGTTCACTGGTAAATCAAACTGATCCCGAGGAACGCGACTGACAAGCTGAAGATTGAACGATAGACCGATCGAACGAACGTGTTCTGGAAGTGTTTTGAGAACGCGGTCAAAATATCCTCTGCCCCAGCCGAGACGGTAGCCTTCCTTGTCCCATACTATCCCGGGAACGAACATAACGTCGACTGCATCGAGGCTCTCGGGCCGTAGAAACTCTGGTCTGGGTTCGGGAATGTTGAAGCTTCCAGGCGCGAGCTCTTTCCCGAGGTCTTTGAGCTCAGAGAAGAAGAGGTCAATGTCTCCTTTCTTCACAACGGGTACAAGAACTCGCTTGTTGCTATCCAAGGCTTTTCGGATGAGCGGACGAGTGTCAACCTCGCTGCCCTTGCTGACGTAGCAGGCAATACCTCTCGCTCTGACATACTCGTGAAGATGCAGAACCTGATCCATGATCTCCACACTCTTCTGCTCTATGTCTCGAGCAGACTGTCGATCTCTGAGTCGTAAAATGTATCGTCGGAATTGTTCTTTCTCAACAGCAGTCTTTGCTTCTGTCAAACTTTCAATCCAATCTGGATGCTCGCAGCCAGTACGGTGTTCTCTAGAAGACATGCAACCGTCATAGGCCCAACTCCTCCCGGGACCGGCGTAATGTAACTGGCTACTCTGTTGACCTTCTCAAAATCGACATCCCCCCGGAGCTTCCCGTCGACCCTTGTCAAGCCAACATCGACCACAGCAGAGTTAGGTTTCACATGATCTGCTCGAATCTGGAAGATTTCCTTTCCGACCGCGCTGACTAGAATATCAGCGGTCCGTGTCATCCCTGAAAGGTTGGGTGTCTTGGAGTGGCAGACCGTAACAGTTGCATCTCGATTGAGGAGGAGGTTGGCCAGGGGTCTGCCCACCAGATTACTTCGGTTGATGATAACTGCCCTGGATCCAGCGACGGGAACTTTGTAGTAGTTTAGCAGTTTGATAACGCCTTTCGGCGTGCCCGGAACTAGTTCCTCATGGCCAGAGGCCAGTCTGCCAGCGTTGATGGGGTGTAATCCGTCTACATCCTTGTAGGGGATGATTCTCTCGATTATCTTTTCCTCGTTGAAGCCTGGGGGTAGAGGTAGCTGAACGAGGATTCCGTTCACCTTGGGGTTCGTGTTGAGCTGGCCGAGCAAAGCTTCGAGCTTGTCCTGGGAAGTATCAGCAGCTAGGTGGTGGCTCTCGGACCTTATTCCAACCTCATCAGCGGCCTTGTGCTTGGCTTTGAGATAGGAGGCGCTGGCAGGGTCGTCGCCGACCTGAATTGTGACGAGGAAAGGTACAGTCCCGTGTTTTTCTAGTTGTTGGACGTGTTCGACGACTTGTTTCTTGACCTCTCCAGCTACCAGTTTGCCGTCCATGAGGATGGCTGTCAATTCTTGAAAAGCACCCTCCTTCCTTCAAACCTCAATTGATCCTCTGTGAGGAGTCTGATTGCTTCGGGAAGAATCCGGTGCTCTTCTCTCAGGACGCGGCTAGAAAGAGCTTCTACAGTATCGTCGTCGCGAACCGCGACTGCTGTTTGAAGAATTATGGGACCATGGTCAACCTCTCTGTCGACAAGGTGGACAGTGCAACCAGTAACCTTGACGCCGTGATCGAGGGCTTGCCTCTGCGCCTCCAAACCAGGAAAGGACGGAAGCAGAGCAGGGTGTACGTTGATGATTCTAAGAGGGTACAGATCGACGAACTGTTCGGTGAGAATCCGGAGATAGCCTGCGAGTACAATAAGCCCGTTTTTCGGTGCCACCCCGCCTGACTGGAGAGCGGCGATGGTCTTCTGGTCGTAGTCCCAGCTTTTCTTCGGGACACCCTTGTCGTCCAAGGCGATTGTTTGAACATGATGTTTCTTGGCTATGTCGAGAGCTGGCGCGTTTGGTTTGTTGCTGATGACAACCTTGACCTCGCACTTGGTGAGGTAGCGATTATCGACCGCGTCCAGTATGGCATCAAGGTTTGAACCTCGTCCTGACACCAATACGCCGATCGGGACCATTCAGCTAGGCCTTTCTGGTCCATGCATCTCTTTCAGCAACAGCTGTGAAGCGTCGATCCTGCCCAGTTTTGGAACCCATTCCATTCTGCTTGCAAGAATCCCATGCTCTTCTCTGTACTTGTAGAGTCGACGGACTCTTTCAGCTTCATCACGTCGCTTCGCGAGAAGTTGTTCTGTGCCTATGTCGCTTCGATGATAGAGGCCCCACCCATCAGTTAGCTGGATGCTCGAGACGGTTTTTTCGATCCTCGCGCTGGCTGGTAGTAGAGTGTGGTCCATCGCCATTAACGTAAGAAGACGCGAGCCTCCTGTCATTACTCGGCCGTCTTCTTGTAGGTCAGCGCTTCCCCAGAACAGGTAACAGCCATTTCGTTTGATGTTTGTCTCGAAAACCTGAACCGGGTGACCCTTGGCTTTCTCCCGTTTTTCAGGATATCCATTAGGAGCGACAACCTTTACGACCACGGCGTCCTCATTGGTGAATTCGAGCTTCAGCTTAGACAGCCGTCTTTCAACTATGGCTTGGAAGACGTCGACGATGTCTGTTTTGAGCATAGCGAGCATGTTGATAGCTTCAGGATCACCAAGCCGAGAGTACATCTCGATAATTGTCGGTCCCTCGTTTTCTGTGAGCATCATCTGCCCGCCAACCATGCCGTGGTAGGCTTTGCCGGTTTTTTTCTGGATGGCCTCGACGATTCCGTCGACGGTCTTGAGCGACTTGTCATACTCTTCCCTAGTAATGAACGGGAGAGTCATGTCGGGACCTGAGATGCTGCCCATTCCGCCTGTCTCGGGTCCGCTGTCGAAGTCGTGAGCGCTCTTGTTGTCTTGGACGAGAGGGGTGCCAAGAACGGTTTTGCCATCTGTGAAGCATTGCAGGGAATACTCTGGACCCCACGCCTTCTCCTCGACCAGAATCTTGTGTTCGATGTCAGAGTAGGCAGCCATGCTAGCCTGGAGAGAATCGAAGTAGGCTTCTTTGAAACGCTCCTTCTCATCGTGTAGATAGATCTGCCGGTCTTCAATCAGCTTAACACCCTTACCGCCCGACTGACGGGCAGGCTTGATGACAATGTTTTGTAGCCAGGGTTGAGTGTCGATATTTTTCCGGATATATTCTGAGGCTTCTCGTGCGTTCTTGAAGGTTCGAAAGACAAGCTTACCCGGGAGATTGTTCTCCCACTGTAGGCGTCGGAGATCTGCTTTGGAACGTTCTATGACCGAGAGTTCCTGGCTAGCGCCTATGCACTGGATGCCTTCCTTTTCAAGTGCATCTGGTATACCGTGAAAACCAGGCTCCTCAGGTCCCACTACCACCATGTCGATTCCCCAGCCGCGGGCAGACCTGACAATCGTCTTCGGGTCTGTGGTTCTGCCGGTACGAAGTTCTCCCTGGTTGTCTTTGCAGATCTTGTGAATACCAGGATTCCGATTTTCAGCGATCCAGAATATCTCGGGTTTGTGATCGCTGAGACTCAACTTCCATGCAAGCGCGTGTTCGCGTGCACCTCCGCCTACGCCCATTACTCTCATCGTGTCGCGCCTCCGTTCTCGAAGCAGCGCATGCAGAGATTCTGTCTTGGTAACCCGATGGCGTGTTGGAGTTCTTCAACGGTCATGAACGATATACTGTCAGCCCCGACATTATTCGCGAGTTCTTTCTCGTTCAGGCTGCCGGAAATCAGTTCATCTCTGGGCGGGATCTCGACTCCGTAGGGACATGGTGAGACGAGTGCTGGACTTCCAATTCGAACGTGTATTTGTCTGGCGCCGTTGCGTTTGAGATTCAGAACAGTGTTTCGTAGAGTATTTCCCCTGACGACGCTATCGTCCACCAATACAACGTCTTTGCCTTCGACCGCGCTTTTGATGGGGTTGAGCTTGAGCTGGACTCCTACGAGACGTTCTTTCTGTGTTGGCTCAAGGGCAGCGCGAATGTTCTCTCCAGTTCTCATAAAGCCGAGTTCCTGGAGAAGAGCGGACTCTTGACTGTAACCATTCGCAATCGGGAGCGCTGTCTCCGGAACGCCAATTACAACGTCGGCTTTAGCCGGATGAGCTCTGGCCAGTTCTCTCCCAACGCTGTTTCTGACCTTGGCTACGGGAAGAGAATTGACTTCACTGTCAAGTCTCGCGAGGTAGACGTATTCGTAGCTGCAGAAGTTGCCAGGGTCGGTTGCGGGTGTATTTCCACGAATATCCTCGGGGGTGAACATGATGACCTCTCCTGTTTCAACGGGTCCAGTGTGGTCAATGCCCATGACGTCGAGGGCGCAGGTCTCCGATGCGACGGCTCCAATGTCAAAGCCCACGCTGCCTGTTTCCAGTGGCTTTACCCCGAGTGGGTTTCTTCCTGTGATGAGTTCTTGTTTGTGGGTGAGGGCGGCGAAGGAGTATCCGCCTCCTATCTTATTGATGAGCATCGAAGTTGCTTTGAGAGATTCTTTCTCGCTGTAGAGGAATTGTGAGAGTTGGCGCGCGAAGAGCTTGGTGGCTTCGCCGCGGTTTTCATGAAGATCTGTCTTACCATCAAGTGCAAGAACCATCTCGTAGGGCGTCTTAACGTGGACGAGGTAGTCATCTAGGTAGGAGGATGTCTGTCCGATTCCGATGAAGCCTTTCGGAATACTTGTTCTGTTTTTCTGGAAGAATTCTTCAACTCCTCCTTTTCCTGCGAGAGTGTGTAAGGTGTTTCCCTGTCCGATTGTTGCCAGGCTGACGGATTCTTGTCCACGTCCTTGGAGTGCGCTGAGCCCGTAGTGGATGAAGTGGGACGCGTCCCAGTTTTCTCGTCCTTCGCCAAACGTGTAGAACCCTATCAGGCCCGGCATTGCTGGGTTAGGCCTTCATTTCTTCTCGGGTTCGAAGCACAGGGTCTTTCTTTAGACCCAGATACTCGCCAGTAACGCAGGCGAAGCACATTTCGTCTTTGCTCAGGCCGATTCCTTCGCTTAGACCGTTGATGTCGTTGTAGCCGAGACCGTCGACGCCGATTTCAAGGGCGACTTTCTTGTTGAGGTCAGCAATGTTGAGGGTCTCACCGTCTGCTTTGTTTGCGAGCAATTCTTCCCTTGTTGGGAAATCGATTCCCATGTAACATGGGTGTCGGATGGGCGGGAAGGTGACGACCATGTAGACTTTCTTTGCTCCCGCGTCTCGGAGGGACTGGACGATGTTTCGGCTACTGGTTCCGCGGACGATGCTGTCATCGACCACGATGACGTCTTTGCCGTCGACGACGGGTTTGATGGTGATGATCTCGCGGACGATCTCTTCCCGGCTCTTGGCTGTTGGCTCGATGAAACTGCGGAGGCTTCCCTTTCTCCGATATCGGTCTTTCATCAAGCCCTCCTCCATCGGTATACCGCTCTGCTCGGAGTAGCCGAGGGCTGCGGGTCTGGCGGAGTCGGGTACCGGAATGACTACGTCCGCTTTGAACGGGTATTTTCTGGCGAGGACTCTGCCGAGCTTTCGTCGTGCGTCGTAGACGTAGTGGTCATCGATCTTGCTACTAGGATGACCAAAGTATGTGTACTCGAACGGGCAGTGATAGTGGCGTGGTGCGTCCGCGAATCTTGTTATTTTGAGTCCGTCTTTGGATAGGCTGACTAGCTCGCCTGGTTGAATATCCCTGACAAGGTCTGCGTGGAGAGCTGTGAGGGCGCAGCTCTCGCTCGCCACGATGTGAGTGTCGGTGTCAGGATCGTATCCTAGACAGAGGGGTCTGTAGCCCGCTTCGTCTCTAGCCGCTAGAACCTCGCCGTCATGGGTTATTATGACGAAGCTGTAGGAGCCGCTCAGCTCTTTGCTCAGCTTGTGAAACGCACGTGTCCAATCGTGTTCAGCACGGTAGTGTTGGAGAAGGCGGTATCCGGCGAGCTTCGTGTCTGTTGTCGAGCCTAGTATCGGAAATTCTTTCTCGACGACGGGCTCGAGATCTTCTGTGTTCGCGATGGTTCCGTTCTGGGCGATGGCGAATTCGCCGCGAATGTCGAGCGGATGCGCGTTCTCTAGTGTCGTTCGCCCGCGGGTCGAGTAGCGTACGTGTCCTATTCCACGATTGCTGGTGAAGCTGAGAATCCTCTTCGCGTTAGCGTCCGCACCCTGGCCTATCAGGCCTAAGCCCTTGAGGATGGGCTCGCCGGGCACGGCTATTCCCCACGACTCTTGGCCTCTGTGCTGGAGGGCTGCGAGTCCCTTGACTATACGCTCTGCGACAGGTCGGTTCTCCATGGAGTATATGGCTAGGACGCCACAGTGCTCTTTCATAGCGTCGCCTCCATTGCCCGCGGAATCGCTTCGGACCAAGCCCTTGAAGCTTCAGCGACGGGAATCGTGATGATCGCTTGTCCTTTCGAGAGGAACTCGATCCCGTTGTCTGTTACAGTTCCGACCTTTGCGGCAGGTATTCCGAGCCGTTTGAAAGAGTTGACTATTCTAGCCGAGTTCTTGGGCTTTGTTTCAAGCACGAATCGTGATCTTGATTCCGAGAATAACAAGTTGTTCATTCTTCTAGACTCGTTAGGAACCTTGTCAATGTCGATGGTTACGCCTTTGCGGCCTTGAACCGACATCTCGGCCAAGGCGACAGCTAATCCACCCTTCGAGACATCGTGTAAGCTTTCTACAACGCCTCTTCTCAGAGTCCTCAACAGCGCTCGCAAGAGCGTCTTTTCTTTCTTCAAGTTGACCCTTGGAACCCTGCCGCCCACGAGCTTGTGTATGTGTTCGTAGTATTCGCTTCCACCCATCTCATCAGAAGTGTTTCCGACGATAATGAGATCGTCTCCCTCTCTAGTGAGGGCCTGTAGTACCTTCGGAGTCTTGGATTCTACGAGTCCTATTGCGGCGATGACAGGCGAGGGCTTAATCGCCTTGCGACTCACGGAGTCTTCGTTGTAGAAGCTAACCTTGCCACCGACGCATGGGACTCCGACAGCGTTGAGATAGTTGGCGATAGCTCGAATAGCTTCCTTGAATGTCCAGAACACCTCAGGGTTCCCCGGGTCTCCAAACTGTAGATGATCAACGACCGCAACAGGTTCCGCGCCCACGGCGACCAAGTTGCAGAACGCTTCCGAGACAACTCCAATGGTTCCCCAGAAGGGGTCTACGTAGCATTGCTTGCTGTTGCCGCCAGTAGTGAGAGCGAGGGAGCGCTTGTTGGGTAAGCGTAGTATTGCAGAGTCGGCTTGTCCAGGTTTGACAATAGTTCGGATGCCAACTTCGTGATCGTACTGGCGATAGATCCACTCCTTGCTCGCGATGTTCGGGCTGGAGATTAGTTCGATTAGAGTCCGATCGAGGTCTTCAGGCATACCTGGCTCAGGTACCTCGGCAAGAGCGTCGAGATAGTCAGGGCGCTTTGCTGACCTGGGTATGAGCGGGGCTTCAGCGACAAACTTGGCTGGTGCTTTGGCCACAACCTCGTTTCCCCGTCGGATGATCAAGAGGCCGTCCTTAGTGACGTGTCCAATCCTCGCGTAGCCTAGCTCCCATTTCTCGAGAATATTGACTAGTTTCCTTTCGTCTTCCTCTAGGACCAAGAGAACCATTCTCTCTTGTGATTCGGATATCATGATCTCTGCGGGTTGCATGCTAGGCTCGCGTGTCTGCACCCTGTTGAGATCAATTTCCATCCCGGTCCCAGCCTTCGCTGCAATCTCTGACAGTCCACAGGTTAGGCCGCCGCCGCCTAGATCTTTCATTCCCTGGATGATTTTCGCGTCGACCGCTTCTAGTATCGCTTCGATGATGAGCTTCTTAGCGAAGGGGTCCGGAACTTGGACAGCCGATCGCTCTGTATCGGATTCTTCGGTAAGTGTCTTGCTGGCGAAGCTTGCTCCGCGAATACCGTCGCGTCCAGTTCTTCCTCCAACAAGATAGACAAAGGCACCTGAATCGCGGGCTTCGCCCAGAACGAGCTTGTCTTTTCGTCCGAGACCAACGCAAACCACGTCGACGAGACAGTTTCTCTCGAAAGACGGGTCGAACTCCACTTCTCCGCCGACTGTCGGGACGCCTATGCAGTTGCCGTAGTCCGCTATTCCCCTGACGACATTGTCGAAGAGCCAGCGGGCGTGAAGGCTTTCTATAGATCCGAACCTGAGCGGATCGAGCAGAGCGATAGGACGTGTCCCCAGACTGAGAATGTCACGGACGACACCGCCAACGCCTGTAGCCGCTCCACAATAGGGGTCGATAGCGCTAGGGTGGTTGTGTGATTCGATGTGGAGGGTTACAACCCAGCCATCGCCGATGTCAATGACGCCGGCATCGAAACCGGGTCCGACTAGAACTCGCGGTCCTTTGCTGGGGAGTTGTTTGAGTAGCGGTTTGCTGGATTTGTAGCTGCAGTGCTCAGACCATTGTGCCTCAAGCATAGCCCATTCAACCTCGTTAGGCTCGCGCTGGAGCTCCTTGACCGCGTATCGGATCTCCTCATCGGTGAGGTTGGGCTTCTGAGCCTCAGCCAGGGTAAAGCTTTGAGCCTCCTCGATGACAGATCGGGTCATGATGGCTGTTCTCTTCCTCGATTGACAAGGAGGGTTGCACGCGAGCCTGTGATTGCTCCGATGATGAAGGCGATGATGAACCCGGCGAGGCCTGCGAGGAGATAGGCGAGGAGCCCCGCGAGGACTCCTGCGATGAGGCCTGCCAAGAGAGCGGTTGCGAGCGGATACGTTCTCTTTTTCGGGCTAGGCGGTTCCGTCAAATGTTATCGGGTCTCTCCTTGTTCTTCTGTTCCTTTTTCGGAAGGATCAAGCCCACGCCCAATGCGATCAGTATGAAGCCGTAGAAGCCGCCGAGAAAACCGACGCCAGCGATGTAGGTGATGGAGAAGAATGCGACTAGAGAGACGAACCCGAGGGCGATTGAGAATATGCCGAGAACCAGGCGGCGAATCGAGCGCGGTTCTTGCGTCATCTTGCTCTTCTCCAGAAGATTACCATTAGACCCGATACTACCAGACCGAAGATTAGAAGATATTCAAGTAGATAGAAGGAGGTAGGGATTGGTTTAGACGAGCGTGTGCCGAGGATTATTGGGAGTAGGCCGAAGAAGATCAACAGTATTCCGAGAAATAATCGCGGAGTTGTTTCTGGGCGAGTCAAATTGACCGCTCCACCGTGTTTTCGAAAGAGCTGATCATGGAGTCGAAGATAAGTCGTCCATCTGGTTGCTTGTTGGGTGAAAGAATTGGGAGAGAGGCCCTTTCAGGATGGGGCATTAGTCCCATAACGTTTCTTGTTTTGTTGCATACTCCAGCGATGTTGTCCATGGACCCGTTAGGGTTTGAATCCTGCGTGGGAGTATTGTTCTCGTCTACATACCGCAAAACGACCTGTTCGTTCTTGTCTAGTTCAACGAGTTGGTCTTTGTCGAGGTAGTATCGGCCTTCGTTGTGGGCGATTGGGATCCTTAGGGTCTGTCCCTTTTTCGCCAGGTTCGTGAAGGGTGTTCTGGTGGATTCTACTCGGAGGCGGGTCCATTTGCATACGAATCTGAGACCTGTGTTTCGGAGGACGGCGCCAGGTAGGATTCCGGCCTCGACTAGTATCTGGAAGCCATTGCATATTCCAAGGACTGGCTTGCCCCCGTCTGTTGCTGCTCTGATGGTTTCCAGGCTTGGGCTGGTGGCTGCTATGGCGCCGGCGCGGAGGTAGTCGCCGTATGAGAATCCTCCGGGTAAAACGTACGCGTCATATTGATCCTTTTTCAAGTCTTTGTGCCATACGAGGTCCGTGGGGACTCTGACGGTTTTCTGGAGGATTTCTAGGGCGTCTAGGTCGCAGTTGCTTCCTGGGAACTGTATGAGGGCGACCTTTACCATTATCCGGGTTTCCTAAAGTAGTGAATTTCGATACCTATTAAGCCCTTTTTTGACAGGTATGTGTCAACTGCGAGGATTGCTAAAGGTCCGTGAGAAGGCGGATAGGCGAGGAGTCACAAACAAACTGTTCAAATCTTCACTTGTCGCAGGTGAAAAGTTTCGCCGGGTTCAAGGCCGTTTGACAAAGAACACTAGTCATTCTCGCATTGGCCCAAGTTGGCACCAAGAGTATCGGGGTGTTTTACCCTCAGGGACCATAGAGCCGAGCCCTAGAAGAAGCCTCATGGTAAGTCCGGAAACGAAGTTGGTCAAACCGGCTAAAAACAGCCCACAGATTGACAGGGAAGAATTCGATCAAGTAGTCAAAACCTCGACCCTTGAAACCATTCAGATGATAGGAGACGATTACCTAGACCTATTCCTCACTTTCATTCAGCGGAAAGACGGTATCAGGAACATCGACTCGGCGAGCCTCCAAGAAGTTGAAGTTGCCATCGACTCCCTCTTCGCGCGGTTCGCAATTGCCATCAAACAGGTCATAATGTTCCGTATTTGCGCAACTCTAAGACTCGAACCCCAAAAACTGCTGAGAAGCTTAGAGTGGAACGCCCATTGGGTTGCCGAAAACTCGGTGAGAGACTTTGTCACCTTCTTCTTCGGAGAATTCACTCTCCCCACGCTTCTGAAAGGGCTGAAACTTCTTGCGGACTACGGAGGTCACTTTGAGTATGAAGAATCAACGAGCGGCCGCATCAGAAGTGTTCTCCTGAAGCACGGGAGAGGAATGAAATGGTCTATCCACTACGGAGAATGGGTAAGATTGGCGATTGAAAGACTTCTTGGGTTGAAGGTCGAGACAGAAATGACTGAAAGTCAGGTTTCGTTTCGGTTTCCTATAAACTTGGACTACGGTGCCGGTGGTCGAGACTCTACTGGTGTGGAATCCAGACCTTGATAGTGCGCCCTGCCTAGCTTACGACCCTGACCTGGCAGACGTGCGCTGCGGGATTGTAAATCCGAAGATCATCACAGAGCTTCCGAACAAGTTGTTTAGCATCCTCTGGGGAGCTGGCTTCAACACTCATTCGCAAGAGCTTGCCCGCCCGAACATTTGTTACCTGTGAGTAGCCTCCCTTCAGGATTAGATTGTGGTGAATCGTCTCTCCCTCAGGGTCCCGAGCCAGAGGCTTGTTCTCTACGACGACTTCTACAGTGAAAGTTGCGGGCGACATTCCAAGAGAGATGTACGGGCGACTTCCTTAAGCTCTTGTCCCACCGACCTGAGCTAACGTCCGAAGAGTTGACATTCTAGGCAGGAACGGGAGAAAGAATCTGAGCCCATTGACAATTCTCTCGATGAAAGAATTCTTCGTAGATCCAAATATTGGTCGAGCCGAATCCTTACCGGCTTCAGCGTTTGTGGACCCGGAATTTCTCGAACTGGAACTTGGAACTATTTTTGCTCAGACCTGGCTACTGGCACCCCAAGAAAGTAATTCCAAGGATGATCCCGCCACTCTAACAGGTTCCCTAGAGAAGGCTGGTTCTCGAGTCCCATTCAATATTCTAGGAAAGCCATTCTTCCTCCAACGAGGCAATCAAGGAAGGTTGAGTTGTTTTCCCAACATCTGCACCCACGCTTGGCATCCACTCGTTGAATCGTCGAGCGTTGGAGGAGCGATAATCTGTCCGCAGCACGGGCGCCAATTTGACAACGAAGGGAGGTTCGTCGCGCAGGCAGGGTTTGAGAAGATGGAGAGCTTTCCACGGGAATCAGACCATCTAAGAAATGTTCACGTCGATAATTGGGTCCAATGGATATTCGTCTCCACCGGCCAGCCGCTGGCTCCCTTCCGCGAGTTCGTGGAGAAGGTTCAGCAATCCATACCTGGGATCAAACTAGAGTCGTTGAGAAGGCAACACATTGAGGGTGAAGTTCGAGAGGTTGAGGGAAACTGGAAACAACACGCCTGGAACTACCTGGACAACTTCCACATCAGATTCGTTCACAAGGGGCCCGGCGGACTAGCCGACGCTATCGACTTGTCGTCCTACCGGACGGAGCTGTACAAGTTCAGCGCTCTGCAGTGGGCGTATTCATGGGACGAAGAGAACGGATTCGCGCAACAGCTCCTAGCTGACCGGTTTCGGGACCCAAAGAACCCTTCGAAGAGAGTGTTTGCCCTATGGTGGTTTATCTTTCCTAACATGACACTGAACTTCTATCCATGGGGCCTGTCAGTCAACGTGTACATGCCGATTCCCGGGAAGCCTGACAAGACGCTCTTTCTATGGTTTCAATATGCCACAGACGAAGAAAAATTCCAGCATCGAAACAGCACCTGGCTGAGCGAGCAAGTCGATGCTGAAGACATAGAAGCGATCAGCCTCGTGAGCACCGGAGCAAAGTCCGGATTTGCACTCCGCGGACGGTTCGCTCCAAATGAAGAAGCAGGACCCCACTGGTTCCACAGACTCGTCTACGAGACCGTTTTTGAGCATAAGATAAAACAAGTAGGCTGATTAGGAGTCTAGACATTGCCCACCGAATTCTTGCCACGCGCCCACTCCAAGAGCTTGGGGGAACTCGACGCTTCAAACTGGAAAGATCTAGAGATAGGAAGAAACGCTTCTCGCATCGACCCGGCCATACGAGAAATTGTATCATCACTGAACAACAAGGGATACAAGACATTCTCATCTTGTAGCGGAGGCCACAGAGCAAATCTTCGCCGGAGATTCGACCGTCACGAAAGCGGCTACATCGCCTTCTCTCCACCTTCAAGGATTCCTTTCGCCCTTTATCTCGCCCTTCGTAGACAGAATCAAGACTTCATGTTCGAAGCGGAAGCGGTCATACATGATGGAAATGGTGATAGACGAGAGACAATGTACACGCAGCTAGACTGGCAACTCGTGGATCAAAGGAAACACCGACTGGAGTACTACGAGAAGCTCTTCCGCGAAATGCAGCGAATCATCGAACTCTTACCCGGACAACCGGCTGACCACAAAGAAGTCTTAACCGGCCTGCTCGGACAACCATACATGTCACTAGGATCGAGAATTGTAAGCAGCCAGATGAAACGCTTCACCCGTTAGATCGTAACGTTTCTTAGATCTCGAAAGGCTCGAATGGTAGCGCGATCGAACGCTCGGTCCTTCTGCAGAAGGTCCCTTGGACAGGGAAAGAAAAAGGGAGGTTGGTCTTGGAGCTAACTGGTATGCTTACTGTTTGAAGAGGGGTGTGGGTGCGAGAAGTGTCTCGCTGCGGGCGATGCCTTGTAGTGTTGGGAACTTCTCGAAGGCGGACTTGACGATCTCGTCAGAGGTCCTGGCCTGCCAGAGAGCTACGATGTCGAACTGGCCTGGGGTTGTCCATGCCTCGATGAGGCCTGGGAAGGTCTTGAGTTGGTTGATGAATGTCTCGATTGGGCTGGTGACGTTGAAGAGGCTGATGCCGAGTGGCATCTGGTTCTGGAAGTGGGCGCCGTTGATGCCGTTGAAACCGAAGAGTGTCTGAGTAGTCTGGATGCCTTGTACTTTGCGGATCTGGCTTACGAGTTGTAGGATTTGTTCTGGGGTGTTCTGCTTTAGTCGTAGTGCTAGGTCGAAGCGTCCGGTGACTGGTGCGATGAGGTCGATGTTCGGGTTGTTCTTTAGCTCCTCGACCACGTTCTTCGTCATGCCGTGATTGACGGTTGCGAAGACGTAGGCGGGATAGATTGTGTTTTGCATAGATATCATCTTATTGCAATTGA
>WNGN01000068.1_pt1 | contig 52925 bp, 42 predicted proteins | sample 5400561 | NCBI WGS metagenome assembly WNGN01 (sample SAMN13153379, study PRJNA577476) | soil metagenome | isolation source: 115 cm soil or saprolite under Garry oak tree replicate 2 | place: USA:California | collected 2016-06-15 | reverse complement strand
TATCATAGAAAAGGGCACCCACAAGGAGCTGCTGGCGAAAGGTGGCTTCTATGCCGACCTGTATAACAGCCAGTTTACCGGGCGAGTCCTCCAGGAGGAGGCTGTGTGACCATGCTCTTTACTACAAACGTAGTTAAGAGCAAAGCTATGAAAATAGATGGGCGAGTTATTCCTGCCAGCTCACCAGGACATCGAGAGCCTCAATCCGCTCTGCATCTATGCAGAGCGGATTGATCTCAAGCGCGTTCAGCCGGGAATCGAGCGAGCGAGCGAGCAAACTTATGCGACCTCAATCTCGTCCCGCTGAACGGGAAGGACACGCACAGCTATGTCTTTAAGGACTTCCGTCCAGACCCCGCCAAGCCCCAGCGTGAGTACAAGCCCCCAGAGCGGATCGCGCATGATGCCTACAAGCAGCTCTATGCCTGCAGGTCGCATCGGGCTCACGAGCACCCCTTCGATCTCGGCTCCAGGACACCTGGCATGCACTTGCTCCATCATTGCAGCGAAGGCTGCACGCACGGCCTCTTCCGTATTCAAGTGAAGGGCGACGCCGCCAACATCGCTCTTGTGGGGGAGCGCCGGGGATTGGATCTTCAGAACGACAGGAAGGCCGAGCTGATGTGCCGCCCGCACCGCCTCTTCCGCGGAAGAAGCGAGCAAGCCAGGGACGAGCGGAATACCGGCCTCCTGCAGGAGTGTACGTGCCTGCGCCTCGGACCAGTTCCCCGCGAACGAGTGAGCCTGTGGAAGAGGCGGCAGAGGCGCCTCCTGGGATCTTATCAGCGATGAGCGGATCAGCTCGGACCACCAGAGCAAGCGGCCAAGCGCGCGCATACCGTGCTCCATGCCAGCGGCGAAGTGGAGACCTGTGCGTTCCACGACGGAGCGAGCAACAGTCTGGAGATCTAGGCAGGTGTTAGAGATGAGCACAACCGGCAGCCGCGCTGCGTGGATGACCGCGGCTAGGTGGTCGTATTGCTCCAGCATTGACGCCAGAACTGCAGGGGTGAACTGGCGCGTGCCATCAATGCTCACGAGGTTGAGCACAAAATCTATGTTCGGGTCATCGACGACCACTTCGAGGGCACGCCGCTGCAGCGTCCCATCAACAACAATGTAGCCTGTCACATCGAGGGGATTACGTGGTGTCGAGAAAGACGGCAGAACCGCGTGCAGCCGCTCCAGAGTCTCCGGCGCGAAATCTGGCAAAGTGATGCCTTCATCCTGCCCTAGGTCTGAGAGGATGCCGCAGGCTCCGCCTGAAGGCGTGACCACACCCATGCGGCGACCTGGCAGCGGCCCGGAATAGCCAGCGAGTCCGGCAGTTGTAAGCAAATCTTCGAGCGAATGGACGCGCAGGATGCCAAGTTGCCGCAAAGCAGCATCGTTCACGGCGTCGTTGCCGACGAGCGCGCCGGTATGAGCGAGCGCACTGTGAGAACTTGCTTCGCTCCGACCGGTTTTGAGCGCCACGATCGGTTTTTGTCGCTCGCGCGCCTTATCGGCTACACGGCGTAGCTCTTCTGGATGACGGATACTCTCCAGGAAGAGCGCGATAGAGCGCGTAGATTCGTCTTCAAGCAGATAGTCCACCACGTCTGTCACCGAGATCATACTCTCATTGCCCATCGAGACGAGCAGGCTCAGCCCAATGGCATGAGCCTGGGCGAAGGTCAGCACGGCGCTTGCCAGCGCTCCGCTCTGTAACACCACGCCGACCGGGCCAGTGTTCAGCGGCGGCGCGATGGGCAGGCCATAGGGAGTAATGCGATCTGCTACGTTAATGAAACCGTTGCCGTTCGGACCAAGGAGCGTCAGTCCACGCTCCTGCGCGAACGTAAGCAGGTCATGCTCAAGCTTCGCTCCTTCCACGCCCATCTCGCTGAAGCCCGAGGTGAGCACAACAAACTGTGTAGTGCCCATCTCCGCTGCTGTGGCAACGATCGAGAAGACCAGGGGTGTCGGGACCATGATGAAGGCGAGATCCACAGCTTCGGGTGCTTCCCATAGAGATTTCAACGCACGTTGACCATGCACAAAGTCGTGATTGGGATTGACCAGATAGATAGGGCCAGGAAAATTGAAGTTCTTCAAGTTCTCGAAGGTGTAAACCGACCAGCGAGAGTTATCGGTCGCCCCTACCAGGGCTATGCTGCGAGGGCGGAAGAACGCGTGCAGCCGCTCCGCTGATATATGCTGTGTTTTAGTCATGTTCTGGTACCTCGCACATCTATACTCTCAAGGCCTCGTAAGAGAGCGCTGGCAGTTGAGATCTACTCGACCAGTCGGAAATACGGGAGCGTGGGTCCCTCAGCAACGGACTCGCAGGAGATATACACCGGCGCGCCGATCGTGATGCGTTCGCGGGGAGAGCCGATAATGCGTGTCATCATGCGAACGCCCTCCTCTAGCTCAACGATAGCGATCGCGAAAGGAACCTCCCTGGCAAAAGGTCCAAACGCCTGGTGTGCGACCGTATAAGAATAGATCGTTCCCTTGCCCGACGCTGCGACCCACGAAAGCCTATCCGAGAAGCAATGCGGGCAAATTGAGCGCGGATAAAACACATAGCGGGTGCAGGCAGCACAGCGCTGGATATGCAGCTCACCGCGCGCAATACCCTCCCAGTACACCTGCGAGTCGCCATCCAGGATGATTTGTGGGAACTGTTCTGGCATAGAGTGTCAGTCCTTTCCGAGAATGACAGTTGCTGCAGATGAGAGAACACCACCTGTTCCGTGTGCAAGGGCAAGGTTAGCCCCCTGCACCTGCCGCTGGCCGCACTCACCGCGCAATTGGCGGGTTGCCTCGATCAAGAGGAAAATGCCGTACATTCCTGGATGACAGTACGACAGTCCTCCGCCGTTGGTATTCATAGGGAACGGGCTGCCGGGCGCAGTGCGCTGCCCGCTGACGAATGTGCCCCCCTCGCCGTGCCCACAGAAGCCGAGGGCCTCCAACGTGAGAATGACGGTGATAGTGAACGAATCGTAAATCTCTACAACGTCCATCTCAGCAGGAGTGAGACCGGCCATGGCAAATGCCGCGCGGCCCGACGCGATAGCGGCCCGGTGCACAGCCAGGTCGGGCATGTTCGCGATCGTATTGTGGGTATGCGCTTCACCATGGCCAAGTATCCACACCGGCGCTTTGCGCGTCTGTCTGGCCCGTGCAGCAGAAGCAACGACAATCGCGCCGCCACCATCAGTGACCAGACAGCAATCCAGCAGGTGCAGCGGCTCGGAGATCCAGCGGGAGTTCAGCACATCATCAATTGTGATGGGATCGCGCATCATCGCTTTCTCATTGAGCGTGGCCCACTTGCGCGTGGCGACCGCGACCTCCGCCAGTTGCTCGCTAGTTGTGCCAAACTCATGCATGTGGCGCATTGCCGCAAGTGCGTATGCACCCACGGGCGTCGGCAGACCAAAGGGACCCTCGTACTGCTCGGTCAGCCTGAAAGCAGGGTTGCCGCGAGCTCTGGAGCGATCAGAACGCTGCGTGCTGCCATAGGTGATGAGCGCGATATCGAAGAGCCCGGCTTCGATGGCGGCGACGGCATGCCCAATGTGCGCTTCGAAGGAGGAACCGCCAATATTTGTGGAATCGCTATATTTTGGTCTGATACCCAGGTATTCTGCTAGCATCAGATTCGGTGACCAGGCCCAGTTCCCAGCGCAGAAGAGCGCCTCTACGTCCTCAAAACGCAATCCGGCGTCGTCGAGGGCACCTCTGGCGGCCTGGGCCTGGAGTTGCAGCGCAGTCTTGCCGGGAGTTCGACCAAGGTCGGACTCGGCAACTCCGACAATCGCAGCGCAGGGAGACGAAGCCACAAGCTTGGGCATAATCTACTCGAGGTTGTATTTATAGCAAACGTTTGCTATAAATGTAGTGTAATCCCGCAAGCGAAAAAAATCAAGAAGGATCTAGCAAAGCATAATGCAAACAAGGAGATCGAAAAATGATCAAGGAACTCACGCGGCGCGTGCTGTTGCTAGGAATGTGTACACTCCTGCTTGTAGGATGCGCCATCCCACCATCTCAAGGAAGTACCCCCCCGGCACTTACCACTCCCTTAACACTGCCGCCTGCTACAACAAGTCCGACCTCACTGCCAAGCAGTACCGACTGGACCACGTATCACCGTAACAACGCTCGTACTGGCTTAGTCGAAAATGCACCTGATCCGCATCAACTCACACGTGCATGGAATGTGCAGTTGGATGGAGCGGTTTATGCAGAACCGCTGGTCGTCGGGGGACGTGTGATTGTGGCGACGGAGGGAGACTCTCTTTATGCTCTCAATAGAAACACCGGGCAGGTGCAGTGGCGTACCAATGTTGGCAGCCCTGTTCCCCTGTCAACACTGCCTTGTGGCAACATTGATCCGTTGGGCATTACCGGCACGCCCGTCTATGATCCCGCAACGGGGCTGGTCTTCGCCGTCGCCGAGATCCAGGGACCCGCGCATATCCTGGTAGGCGTTGATGTAGCGACGGGGCAGGTGCGGGTACGCCGCTCGGTCGATATTCCTGCAATGGAGCCGCAAGTGCACCAGCAGCGGGCTGCGCTGGCATTGTTTCAAAATATGGTGTACGTTGCCTACGGCGGTCTCTTAGGAGATTGTGGAAACTACCATGGAACGGTGGTTGCTTCACGGACAGATGGGAGTGGGCCATTGCTATCCTATCAGGTACCAACGCCCCGCGAGGGAGGCATCTGGGCAGCCTCGGGACCCGCTGTAGATGATGCGGGTCACATCTACGTCGCAGTGGGCAATGGAGAAACAACCCAGGGGGATTGGGATCACAGCGATTCGGTGCTGCGCCTGTCGCCGGCGTTGCGCCTGGAAGACGGCTTTGCACCAACCCAGTGGCAGCAGGATAATGCCTCAGATGCTGATCTGGGATCGATGGGACCTATCCTCTTGCCGGGAGGATTGATCTTCGCCAATGGTAAATCCGGCCTCGGCTATCTGCTCCACGCAGATGCGCTCGGTGGTGTGGGTGGCCAGGCTCTGGTAAAGCCCATCTGCCGTGCCTTTGGTGGAGCTGCTGCACTTGGCTCACAACTATTCGTGCCCTGCACCGATGGCCTGCGACAGCTCGTGGTCGGACCTGGAGCGAACCTGAGCCTGGGCTGGCGGGCACCGGCACAGATCAATGGTTCGCCCATTGTTGGAGGTCACACGGTCTACAGTCTGGATCCAACAGGAACGCTCTACGCGCTCGATACCGCCAGTGGAACCGTGCGGGCGATGCTCTCTGTCGGTGCTACATCGCGCTTCGCGACCCCGACACTCTCAGGAAATCAAGTGTTCGTGGGAACCCTGGCAGGGGTAGTTGCAGCCAACATTGCGTGATCTGCCTCTCTCTATTTCCTTAGTCCCCGATTATGAAATTTAACACCCAAAACCGGGACTGTCATGCTGAGTGAGCCGAAGCCCTGAGTGCAGCGAAGGGGAAGCATCTCTGTGCCCATCGAGAGAGACCCAAGGCTCGCGCTCAGGGTGACACCACCTGACCGATCTTGTTCGTTAAAATTCATTATCGTAGGGAATACTTTAGGCGCGCTCGGTACCGATCAACCGGGCCAGCGCCAGGGCGATCAGGATGATGAGCCCGGTGGCGGCGTCGATCCAGAACGTCTGGATCTGCGAAAGAATCAGGATGTTTTGGACCAGTGCCAGCAAGATGACACCAGTGAGGGCACCAACCATCCGCCCGCGGCCGCCTTCGAGGGAGATTCCTCCAATGACGGCAGCTGCAAAGACTGAGAAGATGAGGTTGTTACCCTGGCCGGCGGTGACTGCCACTACCTGCCCTGCTGTCATCAGGCCAGCGAGCGCCGCCAGGAGGCTGGCAACGATGAAAACACCGATGCGGACCCGGTCCACGCGGATGCCTGCAGCCCGTGCTGCTTCCGTGTTGCCGCCGATGGCGTAGATGGCGCGACCGACCCGGTGATACCTCAGGAAGAGCGACGCGAACAAAAAGATCGCACCGGTGACCCAAACAGAGACAGGCACGCCGAGCAGGTACTGCGAGCCCAGATAGATGTACGCGTCGGGCAGGTGGTAGATGGTGCGCCCACTCACGATTCCCACCTGAATGCCGGTCAGGAGGATCAGCACAGCAAGTGTGAAGATGAAGGCATTGAAGCCCAGCTTGATCACCATGAAGCCGTTAAAGGCTCCGACGACAAGTCCAACCAGCAGGACGATCGCGATCCCGATAAATGGGTTCCAATTGGTGCCCAGGCCCTGGCCGTCCTTCGAGACGATCAGCCAGGCCCCCACCATCGGCGCCAGGCCATACGTCGCTTGAAGGGACAGATCAAACTTGCCGGTCAGCAGGATCAGGGTCTCGGCCACCACGACAGCGCCTAACGCAGCGGATTCTTGCGCGACGTTGATGAAGTTATCCGCGGTTAGGAAGGCCGGATTCACAAAAGCGCCGATGACCAGGAGGAGGACGATCACCGGAAGCAGGGCGAGTTCCCGGATCCAGTTGGCCATAATGTGCCGGCCATTGCGCCGCAGCGTCCCGGCGATCGTCTGCCCCGGCCGGTCGACCGGACGCTCCACTGCCGATTTACTCATCACGATTCTCCCTTATTCATTCCGATTCCCCTCGCATGGGGGTCGGCTCGAGGCCCTCGACTGCAGCGATCAGCTCATGCCGGTCCCAGGGCGGCTGGCGGTACTCCTTGACCAGTCTACCCTTGACCATCACGAGCAGCCGCGTGCAGATGCGCAGGTCCTCCAGGTCGTCGGAGACCAGCAGCACCGCCGTGCCGCCATCGCGTGCCGTGCCGATCACGTTGAGGAGCGACTCCTTGGCGGCCACGTCAACGCCGACCGTCGGCGTAACCGCGACCAGCACCGCCGGTTGCCGGGCGAGCGCTCGCCCGGCAACGACCTTCTGCTGGTTCCCCCCACTTAACTGCCCGACCCGCTGGTCGAGGCCGCTGGTGACGATACCCAGTTGTTCCACCAGGTCGGCCGCGACCCGGTCGCGGCCCGAGCGCGAAACGATCCCCCAGCTCGATAGACGGTCGAGTATAGATAAAGTCAGGTTCTCGCCCACCCCGAGGTAAGGAACGAAGCCGCGCGCATGACGGTCCTCAGGTACATACGTAACGCCTTGCCGGAGGGTTGCATCCACCCTGCCTACATGGATCGGTTTGCCGTCCAGCCTGATCTCGCCCGATGCCGGCTTCACCAGGCCGACCACAGCGTCCGCGACGGTCGCGCTGCCGGAGCCCTGCAACCCGACCAGGCCGACGCACTCGCCTGGACTCACCGAAAAGCTCACATCCTGCACTGGGCCCAATGTGGCCGGGATACGCAGGTGTGAAATTTCCAGCCGCGGCCGGGCCGACGCGATGACTCGCATCGGGGCTTCAATCTCCGTTGCCCGCTGCGGGGCGACCCCGACCATAGCTTCGACCAGGCGATCCTGCTTGATCTCGTCGACCGGTGCGCTCAGCACGCGCTCGCCATCGCGCAGCACGGTGACCCGGTCGCACACCTCATAGATCTCCTCCAGGTGATGGGAGATGTAGAGGATACCGACCCCGCTCCCTTTGAACCGGCGGACCCTTTCAAACAGGCGTTCGATAGCGGCCTTCTCCAGCGACGCTGTGGGCTCATCGAGGATCAGGAAGCGCGCTCCGACTGAAAGGGCGCGGGCAATCTCGACCACCTGTCGCTGCTCAACGGTGAGGTCCCGTGCAAGGCGGTTGACGTCCAGGTCGAAGCCCCAGTCGAGCATGACCTGGCGCGCGCGGGACCGCATGGCACGCCAGTTGACGATACCGTGGTCATCCCCTGTCGCGCGATTGAGGAAGACGTTTTCGGCGACCGTAAGGCTGGGCACCACCATCGGCTTCTGGTAGACACACGCGACCAGGCGCTGCCAGGTGGCACGATCCGCCAGGGCTGGTGCAGCCTCAGCCCCAAGCCTGACAACGCCGCGGTCCGTACGGATCAGGCCGGTGAAGATCGCCACCAAGGTGGATTTCCCGGCGCCGTTGCGCCCAACCAGCCCATGGCATTCACCGGCCCCGACGTCGAGTGATACGTCGCGAAGCGCCTGAGTTTCGCCAAAGGCTTTCCAGACGCCCTGCGCCACGCCAACGGCTCCGTTCACAGGTTCTGACACGATCCCAACCCTCCATTCACAGGTTCTGGCACGATCCCGAGTGCGCTTCTCTCAGGAGCTGGACTTCGAGTTGCCCCAAAGGTTCGGGTCGTTGACGTTGTTCTTATCCACCACGGGCGCCGGCAGCGCGTCCTCAAGGTTGCCTTGCAGGCTGACGATCGTGCTGTTATGGTCGGTGGTCTGGTTGGCTGAGTAGGTCTTCCCTTCGAGCGCTGCCCGCGCGTAGAAGATTGCATACTGCGCGTAGGAGTTGGCCGGCTGCGAAATGGTCGCGTCGAGCTGGTTGGCGCGGATCAGCGCGTGCTCATGCGGCACGCCGTCGTTGCCGATCAGGACAATGTGCGATGAGCTGCCCACCGGGGTGAACTTACCGGCGGCTTTTTCGGCCGCGAGAATGCCATCCTCGGGTGCGCCCCACTCGACATAGATCCCCTTCAGGTCCGGGTATGTGCTCAGCGCTGTCTTGGCGTCGTTGACGGCCGTCGGCGTGTCCCATTTCGTTGCGTACTCGACGGTCTTGAAGTTCGGATAGTTCGACGTGATGACCTGATTGCAGCCGTCCGTCCGGTCCTTACCATTCAGGGAGGCGAGATCCCCCTCCAGGATCGCGATGTGGCCACTGCTGCCAGTTGCATGCGAGGCGATGAACTTGCAGGAGTTCATGCCATACTGCACATTGTCGGCGCGCACGATCATGAAAACCTTGCCGCTGCTTGGCGCGACGTCCACACTGACCACGGGTATGTGCTTGCTGGCGGCGTAATCGAGTGCAGGCGCGATCGCGGCGCTGTCCACCGGGTTGACGATCAGCGCCTGGGCGCCTTCCTGGATCAGCGTGTGGATGTCCGTGATCTGCTTGGCGGCGTCATTGTTGGCGACCAGCGGCCCGATCAGCGTGGCGTTGTACTGAGCCGCGAACTTTGTCTCATACGAGATGTAGTTGGTCCAGAAGTCGGTGTTGTTGAAGGTCAGCGAAACACCGAGCTTGAAGCTCGCACCAGATGCGAGCGTACTTCCTGACGTCGAAGGGGTGCTTGAGGTGCCGCCGCACGCCGCCAGGACTGTCGCGACGACGACGAGCGCACCCAGCACTCGTAGACGACTTGCGAACTTCGATTTCATGGTTTTCTCCTCCTGGGTGTCGGATTCCGACTTGCGAACTCTATACTTCTCTGAGGGCGTTTCGTAACCCGGTTTTCCCGACCGAATGATCCTCTCAACTGCCACAGGGGCAAGCTAAAGAGGAAAATACTGTGTAACATCCTATAGTGATATCAGATTAAACAAGGACTACCGGATCTACAAGTATCCAGATGTTACTTATGTTGCGGCATCACCCCTTTCTCACGTGCTAAGACTATAAGGAGTCCCACACGATAAATCGGCGGGCTACAGTAGATCCCCGATTTATCCTGGGGAATTCCTTTAATTGCTTTCAGAAAAGATATCAGCCAAAACGCCTTCCTTTGCATGCCGGATATGCCTGGCCAGGCATTCCGCTGCCTCGTCAACATTTCCCGCGAGCAAGGCCAGCAGGATTTGCTCGTGGTCATTTAGAGCGATCTCCATGCGTCTGGGGTAGAGAGTGTCTTGCGTTTGGAACATACAGACCTGGCTGCGCAGCAAAGAGAGGCTGTGGATCAGGCGTCCATTGCCCGATGCGCGCGTGATAAGCATGTGGAACAGGATGTCTACCTGGAGAAAACGTAAGACAGGGTGTGCATCCAGTTCCCCACGTACAGCATACAGAGCCTCGAGATGTGCCTTGAGGTTCTCATGGCTGAGACGAGGAGCCGCCAGGCGGAGGGCCAGCACCTCCAGGGCGCCGCGCAGATCATAGATTTCGTGGATATCCTGGGTAGTGAAAGTGCGAGTCCAGAACCCGCGCCGGGGATCAGAACGCACCAGCCCTTCCTGAACGAGGCGCTCCAGCGCCTGGCGCACCGGCGTACGACTCATGCCCAGCTGTTCAGCCAGCATCATATCGGAGAGCCTCTGCTCCTCGCTCCCACCGATCATGATGACGCGCTTCCAGATCTCTTTGTAGGCGTAATCCACAACGGTGGGCATGGCGCTACGCTCCTGACCCCAGAGCAGATTAAATAAATCCTCGCTCAGGCTTTCGTCAAACGTCTCTGCCACGCTGCCCTGTTTCCGGTTATCCATTCCTGCTTCCTAAAATGTGGTAAAACATGTTACAACACCTTCGTACCTGTTTTACATGCGAGCGATTCATGGCTACTTCTTTTCCTGCCTGATAATTCGTTCCAATTCTGCATGGATGACCTTACCGCCGGGTGCGTGCTATGGTATCATCCCCGCAGTGAGGCCTTGACTTTGCGAACTGTATACTGTATTTTGTATACAGAACATAGTATACCCATTTGGTCCTGGATAGTCAAGGGGGTTTTCTGAGATTCTCTCAATAACTGGGGATGTAGGGGCGATCCCTTGCAGACGCAGTCTGGGGGGACTGTGTGGCCCTGGCGGGGTCTGGGATCTGGTCTTCTTCAGGCAGTCGTCAAGCAAAAGGAGAAGAGCTTTGGCGCTCACCATTGTTGGTGTCCACACCTACGATATTCGTTTTCCGACGTCGCGGACCCTTGCCGGTTCCGACGCTATGAATAACGAGCCGGATTATTCCGCGGCTTACGTCGTGCTGCAGACCGACCATCCCGCGGGCCTGCAAGGGCACGGCCTGACCTTTACCATCGGGCGTGGGAACGAGGTCTGTGTTGCTGCGATCCGTGCGCTGGCCCCGCTCGTCATCGGGCGCACTCTGGAATCGTTCACCTCGGATATGCGCGCCTTCTGGCGGCATATCACAGGCGATAGCCAGCTGCGCTGGATTGGACCGGAGAAGGGGGTCATTCACTTGGCGACCGCCGCGGTAGTCAACGCCATCTGGGACCTATGGGCCAAGGTCGAGAGCAAGCCCCTCTGGAAGCTGCTGACCGATATGACGCCCGAGCAGCTTGTCTCCTGCATCGATTTCCGCTACATCACCGATGCCCTCACTCCCGATGAGGCACTGGATATACTGCGCCGCCAGGCCCCGACCAGAGCGCAGCGCGAGGCAGAGATGCTGCAGCATGGCTTTCCTGCTTATACAACCGGGGCCGGCTGGTCAGGCTATGGTGATGAGCAGATGCGCCTGCTTTGCCGCGAAGCGCTGGCCAATGGCTGGCGACACTTCAAACTGAAGGTCGGCTTGAGCCTGCAGGACGACCTGCGCCGTGCGCGCATCATGCGCGAAGAGATCGGGCTGGAGAACACCTTGATGTTCGACGCAAATCAAGTGTGGGAGGTGAACGAGGCGGTTGCTGCAATGCAGCATCTGGCGGCCTTCGACCCCCTCTGGATTGAAGAGCCCACCAGCCCGGACGACATTCTTGGACATGCCGCCATTGCGCGCGCGGTAGCGCCGGTCCGCGTTGCCACCGGCGAGCATGTGCAGAACCGCATCATCTTCAAGCAGCTATTTCAAGCCAACGCCATCGGTATCTGCCAGATCGATGCCTGTCGCGTCGGCGGGGTAAACGAGGTCCTGGCAATTCTCCTCATGGCCGCCAGGTTTGGCATCCCGGTCTGTCCACACGCGGGCGGCGTCGGGCTGTGTGAATATGTCCAGCATCTCTCGCTCTTCGACTACATCGCCATCAGCGGCTCGCTGGAGAACCGTATGGTCGAATACACACCCCACTTGCACGAACATTTTGTGCATCCTGCCGTCGTCAAAGGCGGGCGCTATATGGCCCCGGATGCCCCAGGGTATAGCGTAACAATGTACCCCGCGTCAATTGCCGCCTATTCCTATCCCAATGGGTCGGTATGGGCAGGCGAAAGGAGTGTAGGGGCTGTAGCCCCCCCATTTATCGAGGGGGACTCCTTATTTATCGCGGGAGAGCGAAGCGGAGCGCGTATCAATTCTTCGCGCCCGCGCAGGTTTGGACAGGTCATAGGCTTGAAGCCTGACCAGATCGAAGCGTACGAACGCCTGCATGCTGCCGTCTGGCCTGAAGTGCTGGCGATGATTCACGCCTGCAACATGCGCAACTATAGTATTTTTCGCTATGGTGAACTGCTCTTTGCCTATTTTGAATATGTCGGTGACGATTATGAGGCCGATATGGCGAAGATGGCCGCGGACCCTAAAACACGAGAGTGGTGGACCTGGACCGAACCGATGCAGGCACCACTGGAGGCGCGTTCGCCCGGTGAGTGGTGGTCTACAATAAAGGAAGTTTTCCACACAGACTAGCAACAGAAGGCATTTCTTATAGCCTGGACGCATTCAGGCAAAAGACAAGCTGGCAGTTCAGGATATTGAGCAAAGGAATGTATCCGTAGGGGCGAGGGTGGTAAGGCGTGGCGGGGAACGCCATCCGGGGGATGGTGTGCAGGCCTTTATGGTCGCCCGCGTTGCTCTTTCCCCTAGACCTCGAGTGGAAGGAAGGAAATGCAGGTGTTTCGCTTAGATAAGAAAATTGCCTTCGTGACGGGCGCTGGATCCGGCATTGGAGAACAAATCGCTCGACTCTTTGCGCAACAAGGCGCACACGTCATTCTTGCCGATATCAGGCTGGATGCGGCGGAGCTGGTTGCCGGTGAAATTCAGGCCGCCGGGGGAAGTGTACGCGCACAACAGCTTGATGTGGCTGAGGAACCTCAGGTCAAGGCTGCGATAGAGCAAGTCGCTGCTGCAGAGGGTCGGCTCGATATCCTGGTCAACAACGCTGGCATCAGCCACGTTGGTAATATCCTGGAGACCAGCCTGGAGGACTGGGAGCGCGTAATGCGTGTGAATGCCCGCGGCGTCTTCCTCTGCGCGCGCGAAGCAGTACGGCAGATGCTGGCGCAAATGCCAGCTGGCGGAGTGATTATCAACATGTCCTCGGTCGCCGCCACCATCGGCATCGACCGCCGCCTGCCCTACTGTGCAAGCAAGGGAGCCGTGCTGGCACTGACGCGCTCGATTGCCATCGACTTCGCCACACAGGGGATTCGCTGCAACGCCATCTGTCCCGGCACAGTACAGACACCATTTGTGGAAGGCTACCTGGCACGCAATTTTGCTGGCCATGAAGATGAGGTGCGCCAGCAACTCCACGCTCGCCAACCTATCGGACGCATGGGGCGACCCGGTGAAATCGCGTACGCTGCGCTTTACCTCGCCTCGGATGAAGCAGCCTTTGTGACAGGCTCGGCGCTGATCATCGATGGTGGCTGGACAGCGAAGTAGGGCTCGAATTTATCGTGGCCACCGCCGGTTATGAATTTTAACGAACAAGCTGGGTCATATGGTGTCACCCTGAGCGAAGCGAAGGGTCTGGCTCTTGGGCACAGAGATGCTTCGCTTCGCTCAGCATGACAACCCTGACCGATCTCGGGTGTTAAATTTCATTATCGGCCCATGGAAGGAAAGGAGCAGCATATGCCTTCTCAGACAGGAACCCCAGGACCGTTGGCCCCGCGCCCACTTGGCTCGACAGGCTTGCAGGTGACGCCAATCTGTATTGGCACCGCCCCACTTGGCAATATGCCTGAGACTTTCGCGTATAGCGTCGGGGAAGAGCGCGCCCTGGCCACAATTCGTGCTTTCTTTACTGGCCAAGGCAACAGCGGGACTAGCTCCTTTAATTTCCTGGATACCGCTGCTTCCTACGGCGATGGTGAAAGCGAGCGCCGCATCGGATTAGTGCTCCGCGAACTTGGCGGGGTTCCGCCTGGCTTCGTGTTGGCAACCAAGGCCGATCGCGATTTGCAGACCGGCGTCTTCACTGGTGCGCAGATGCAGCGCAGCGTCGAGCGCAGCCTGCGCCTGCTGGGTCTGGAGCAACTGCAACTTGTCTATCTCCACGACCCGGAGCATATTTCCTTTGCAGAGGCGATGCAGCCAGGCGGTCCCGTCGAGGCGCTGCAGCGTTGTAAAGAAGAGGGCCTGATCGTGCACCTGGGCGTTGCCGGCGGCCCGATCGAGTTGATGATCCGCTTTGTCGAGACTGGCCTCTTTGAAGCGGCCATTTCGCATAACCGCTTCACACTGCTGAACAGAGAGGCTGAACCGTTCTGGGACGTGTGCGCACGCCGGGGAGTCGCAGCGGTGAACGCTGCACCTTATGGAAGCGGTCTCCTGGCGAAAGGGCCGGGCGCTTACCCGCGCTATATGTATAGTCAGGCCTCGCCCGAGCTGTTTCGACGTGCCAGGCAGATGGAGGAGACCTGTAAGCGCTATGGCCTGCCGCTGGCAGCGGCGGCGCTGCAGTTCTCGCTGCGCGATGTGCGCGTTACGTCCACGATTGTTGGCATCACTCGTCCCGAGCGGCTCGCGGAGACACTGAAGCTGGTACAACACCCGATCCCAGACGTACTCTGGGCCGAACTAGACTCCATCTACCGGTCCTGAGAAGATAAGTATGCTTTGAGAAAGAGAGGAGCTGTCAATGGCAGAAGCGCTTCCCATAGTTGATGCACATGTGCATCTATGGAATCCCGGGCAGTTCAGCATGCCCTGGCTGGCAGATGTCCCCTCATTAAACCGGCCCTATGGCTTGCAAGACTACCACGAGCAGACACAGAGCCTCCCTATCATAGCGATGGTCTATGTCGAAGTAGGCGTAGAGGCCCAGGAGGCGCTACGTGAGGTGCGCTATGTCGCCGATCTCGCCAACGAGGAGCCGCGTTTGCAGGCGATCGTCGCGGCGGCTCCAGTCGAGCATGGCGCCTCCGTTCGCGCGCACCTGGAATCCCTGTTAGCCGTCTCGTCTCTCATCAAAGGAGTCCGGCGCAACCTCCAGGACGAAACGGAACCCGACTACTGCCTGCGGCCAGATTTCGTCGCTGGAGTACGCCTGCTGGCGGAGTATAACCTTTCGTTCGACCTCTGCATCAAGCACTGGCAGTTACCGGGCGTCATTGAACTGGTACGCCGCTGCCCGCACACAGCTTTCATCCTGGATCACCTGGGGAAGCCAGCCATCAAACAACACCAGCTCAACCCCTGGAAGGCGAACCTGCGCAAACTTGCTGCGCTGCCGAACGTCGTCTGTAAGATCAGTGGCCTTGTGACCGAGGCCGATCACGAACGCTGGCAGCCTACCGATCTGGAGCCGTTCATCAATGTCGCGTTAGAGGTGTTTGGGGAAGAGCGCATCCTGTTCGGCGGCGACTGGCCCGTTGTCTTGTTCGCATCTCCCCTCCACCTCTGGTACGAGACGCTGGAAGCGCTCACCGCGCGCTTGCCGCTTCCAGCCAGGCGTAAGCTCTGGGCGGAGAATGCACTGCGTTGCTATCAGATAGATAGATAGATAAATTGAGCCTTCCGCGTTCCCGGTCCACTCGCTACCTCAACATGAGAACGCTCAAATCTCTTTCCAATCCCGTTCCAATGAAGTGATGCTATCCTTCTCTCTGTCAGGAACTGATCTTCCATCCTGCTCTCTCTATGTAGTAGAGTAAAGAAGAAGAATCTACCGTGACTGGTGTACACCTAAGTAGAAGAAAGGAATGGACTGATGCACATTCTTGTGGTGGAAGACGAGCAGCGACTGGCGTTTTTGCTGCGCCGCGTCCTGCTGGAGGAACGGCACACGGTTGATCTCGCGCACGATGGGCACACCGGTCTGGATCTTGCCCTGAGCGATACCTATGATGTGGTGATTCTCGATGTGATGTTGCCTGGACTCGATGGATTGGAGATCTGCCGCCAGATGCGCGCCGAACACGTGATGTCGCCAGTGCTGATGCTCACAGCACGCGGTGCCGTCGAGGACCGCGTGACGGGGCTCAATGTGGGGGCCGATGACTATCTGACCAAGCCCTTCGCCATGGAGGAACTCCTGGCGCGCATCAATGCCCTGCTGCGCCGCCGTGATCGTCGCTTTGATGAGGCGCTCCAGCTCACGGCGGGTAATCTGACACTTGATCTCGTGCGACACGAGGCACGTCGCGATGGACACGTCATCGAGTTGACGGCCAAAGAGTTTGCCCTGCTGGAATACCTGATGCGCCATCCCGGACAGGTGCTGACCCGCACGCAAATTACCGATGCGGTCTGGCGCTACGACCTGGAGGCGCTCTCCAATGTGGTGGATATCTACATTCACTACCTGCGTGACAAGATTGACCAGGGCTTCTCGCGTCCGTTGATCAAAACAGTACGCGGCGTGGGCTACAAGATCGAGGCATAGTACATACGGCAGGGAGGGGAGCAGCATGAACAGGAGTAGATTTGCCCGGTGGCCCCTGCACGGCAGGAAGGGTCACCTCTCACAAGAGGCAGGGGCGGCCCTCTTTCAGGGGCTGCGCATGCGTTTGACGCTCTGGTACTGCGCGGTGTTGGCCGCTGCCCTGGTGCTGTTCAGCGTCGCGCTCTACCTAAGCGCTCAATACTTCCTCCTTACGCCCATTGAGCGCGACGCTGCCATGCATGCCCAGGTACATATGAATGAATGGTTCACCGGCTCGCCTGGGGCTTGCCCGCCATTCGCCCCTCCAGGTCCATTTGGTCAGCCTGCTGGCCCAGAACAACGTATGCCCGAGCTGGTTGTGTGCTTCGACCAGCACGGCTCTCTGCTGCCAGGCGAAAATACGGCAGGTCTCCCATCTGCCTTTCTCACCAATACTCTGGCGCAGATGTCCTTACAGACGAACCAGCCGGCAAGTGATATTGTTGATGCAGGAGGCACGGTTGGGAAGCTCTATCGCTATGCGCTGGTGGTTCCAAGTCCAGCGGGGAACGGAAATGTAGGCGTGGTGGTAATTGGCGAGTCTGTCCAGGCACAGGAATCCGAGTTGTCGATGCTGCTCTTGCTCTTACTCAGCGTTGGGGGAGTGTCACTGCTCGGCGCGGGAGCGGGTGGGTTGTTCCTGGCGAATCGTGCGTTGGCACCGGCGCGATTGGCCTGGACCAATCAGCAGCGCTTTATCGCTGATGCTGCACACGAACTGCGCACGCCGCTGACGCTGCTGCGTGCCGATGCGGAGGTCCTGCTGCGCGGTCGCGAGCGCCTGGAGGAACCCGATGCGGCACTGTTGGAGGACATCGTCACCGAGGCGAACCACATGGCGACCCTGGCAAACAACATGCTGACCCTCGCTCGCCTGGATAACAGCTCCTCCCACCGGGAGTACGAGGTGGTGAACCTCGCCGACGTGGCCCTCGCAGGGGCGCGGCGCGTACAAGCCCTGGCCGACCAGGTAGGGGTTACAATACAGGTAGAGCAGACTGGCACTGCATACATAATTGGCGACCCGATGCTGTTGGAACAAGCAGTGCTGGTGCTGCTCGACAACGCCATCAAATACAACCGGCGCGGTGGCCATGTCATGCTGCACACAACGGCACAAGATGAACAGGCCCTGCTGGAGGTGCGCGATACTGGCATTGGCATTGCCGCCGAGCATTTGCCGCACCTGGGCGAACGCTTCTACCGGGTGGACAAGGCTCGCTCGCGCCAGGTCGGAGGCACGGGCCTCGGACTCTCCATTGCTCACAGCATCGCTATTGCTCATGGCGGTCGGCTCGCCCTGACTAGCATCCCTGACGAAGGAACGACGGTCACTCTCATGCTGCCTTCGGTGCACGGGGCTCCGCCTCGCCTTCGCGATGCACCAGGAAGCGTTTCAGCTCTGCCAGATAGGACCTTTTGAAACAGTGATTCTATGTTAGTGCCTGCCCATACACTCCCGTGCGAACAGATGGACTGATTCCAGTTGGGGTGCGTCAACAAAGCGAATGATAATTTCTTGCACCCCGGCCGCTTCGTATTCTGCCAGGCGTTGGCGAATCATCGTGGGAGTGCCAATGAGCGCCGTTTGACGCATCTCCTCGAGGTTGTTGCGCTGGGCTGGCGTTAATTTCGCAATTGCAGCTTCCTCAGTTTCGGCGATGGCACAATCATCAATGAGCGTGGTACGCCGGATACTGTTGTAATCCCGGCCGAGTTCGTCACAATGGTGCTTGAGAACTGCGAACTTGTGTTTGATAGTCGCTATATCGCCCCCCACGTTGCAAGCGTTCCCGTATTGTGCGACCAGCCTGAGAGTGACCTTTTCCCCACCTCCTCCAATCAATAAAGGAATATGCGGTTTCTGTACTCCTTTGGGTTGGTTAATAGCTCCTCTGACCTGATAGTAAGTCCCTTCAAAAGTAGCTTCATCTTGCGTCCACATGGCCAGGATGATCTGAATGGCCTCGTGCAGGCGCCCTAAGCGCTCGCCTGTCTCAGGATAGGGGTAACCATATGCGCGATATTCGTGCTCGTACCAGCCCGCACCGATGCCCAGCACGAGGCGGCCATGACTGAGCGCATCGACAGTGCTGGCCATCTTGGCCAGGAGCGCAGGGTTGCGATAGCTGTTACAGGTCACCATCTGGCCGATGCGCATATGAGCAGTATCGCGGGCCAACGCGGCAGTGCTAATCCAGCATTCAAAAGTAATTTCTTGCGCAGGAATGGGAATGGTGTGGAAATGATCGTAGAGCCACAGAGAATGAAAGCCTAGCGTTTCGGCTTCCTTGGCAACGCGGGTCATCGCTTCATAGGCTTCGGCAGGGTCGGCTATGCCCACCAGGTCCAATCGCCATCCCTGGGGAACAATGATTCCAAAATCCATTGCTATGTACAAAGCTCCTTTTCTTTATCTATTTCCTATTACAATGTCACGTGCAGTGTCATACCTTGTCTGCTTGAATACCTGAGCCGCCGCTGTTATGTGCTGAAGGAGGGCGTCTGCGTGCTCCCTCACGATCCGGCGCCGCAAAGCGATACCCAACGCCCGGCTCTGTGAGTAAGTAGAACGGGTTGGCAGGGTCGGGCTCCAGCTTCTGGCGCAAACGGTTGATATACACGCGCAGGTACTCGGCCTCACCGCTGTATTCGGGTCCCCAGATACTTTGCAGCAGCATACGATGAGTGAGCACCTTGCCTGCATGGGAGATAAGTTGTTTCAAAACAGCAAACTCTGTTGGCGACAGCCGCACCTCCGCGCCCGAAAGTCGCACGACGTGCCCCGTCAGATCGATCTCGAGGTTTCCAAATTGTTTTACGCCTCCAGTGGGCGGCATCACCTCCCACTGGGTACGGCGCAACACGGCGCGCACGCGGGCCAGCAGTTCTTCCACTCCAAACGGCTTGGTCAGGTAATCGTCTGCGCCCAGATCGAGCGCAGTGACCTTGTCGCTTTCAGCATCCAGCGCGGTCAACACGATGATGGGCACTGCAGAATGCTCACGGACGCGCCGGCAGACTTCGAGGCCGTCCATGCGGGGCATCATGATGTCCAGAATCAGCAGGTGAGGATCTTCCCGCTCCCACACGGCCATAGCTTCCAGCCCGTTGCTTGCTTCGAGTACCTCGAAGCCGCGTACGTGCAGGTTCCGGCTCACAAAGTCGCGCAATGCCACTTCATCTTCGGCGAGCAGAATACGCTTCATCTTCGTCGTCATACACGCTCCCGTTCCTCTATCAAGAGTTCAATTGCCGCTGTATCAACAGGTACAGCGGCAGCGACAGGCGAGACAAGCGGCAGTGAGAACGAGATAGTGGTGCCCTGCACGCTGCTCTCCACCCAGATAGCCCCTCCGTGGGCCTCGATGAAGGCCTTGCAGATCGTCAGTCCGAGGCCAGTGCCGCTAGAATGTCGCTGGCGACCATGCTGCGCCCGGTAGAAACGCTCGAATACATGTGGCAGCTCATCGAGTGCAATGCCTGGCCCATTGTCCGAGACTGATATGACGATCACATCATTCCGCCTCTCAGCACTGATGCACACTTCGCCCGCGCCATATACCAGCGCGTTGGCGACCAGGTTGTGGAGCACAACCTCTATGCGTGCGCTGTCCGTGTTCACTAGAGGCAGGTCATCGGGAATATGCACAGATAGCATCGCTTCCAGGTGTCCTAGTTGCTCAATGGTCTCCAACACGAGATATTGCACCCTGGTTGGCACGCGGTTAAGCAGGAGCAGCCCGGCTTCCTGGCGCGAGAGGTCGAGCAAGTTGCTTACGAGCCGCGCCAGGCGATCGGCTTCACCGCTGATCGTCTGCAAGAAATGGCGCTGGTCGGCAGGTGGCCAGGTCACGTCTTCCTGGAGCAACGTCGAGGCGTAGCCTTTGATCGCCGCCAGCGGTGTGCGCAACTCGTGGCCGACCGCTGCCAGTAACGTCGTCTTGAACTCGTCGAGTTCTCGCTCGCGCGTAATGTCGCGCAGCAGCAGGCCGCGTCCAATGGCCTGCCCTGACTCGTCGCCCACATCAAACAACCGCAGGTGGATGACAAGGCGTCGACCATTTCTCCTGATCTCAACGATCAAATCCGTGGCCTCGGCCGATTCAGCCTGCGCCAGGGCTCGCTCGCACACAACAGGATCCACTGCCATCGAGCGCAGCGCATCGTAGAGCGCACTGATAGGGCGGCGTTCCAGTGCCTCGCTGGGAAGGCCCGTGATAGTGCTTGCTCCCAGGTTGGCATACAGCACCGTCCCATCGATGCCTGTCAGCACCAGCCCGTCGCTCATACTGCCCATGATCGCCTCCAGCTTCTGCTTCTCCTCCGAGGCTTGCTGGTACAGCCGCTCGTTCTCTTGTGCTACCTCGCGTAGACGCTCGTCGCTGCGCTCGTAGAGTACCGCGTGTTCCCAGGCGAGTGTAGCATAGTTAGCGAATGCCAGCAGCAAGTCGATCTCGTGCTGGTTAAAGCGATGGGGCTCGGTGCGATGTACCAGCAGAACCACGCCTCCCGCGTGTCGACTTATGATCGGGATCGCCAGTACCGAGCGAAAGCCTTCGTCGTAGGAGAGCGATGGCCATGGCTGCCCAGGACCGAGCAGTTTCTGCACTGGCTTACCCTCGCGCAGTGCCAGCACCGCAGCCGAACTCACGTTATCAGGAGACAGGGAGAGTGCGCGGTCGTAATGTTCATTGTGCCCATCGCTGACCAGTACACGCAGAACGTCCTGCTCATCTGGTAGGAGCACCGCTGCGGCCTGCACATCCACCAGCCGTCGCACCTCACGCATGATTTTTCCTACGACAGCGTGCGGTTCAAGCGACCGCACCACAGCATTCGACGTTTCCAGCAGCGTGCGCAACTCGCCGAGTTTTTCCAACCCATCGCGCTCCAGACGGACGAGCGAGCGTGCCAGGTCGCCGACCTCGTCGTCACGCGCGGCGAGTACAGTCGCATGTACCGGGATTGCTTGCTCCGAGGCAGGCAGCGCCTGGTGCTGGATGGCGAGTATATGGAGAGGACGGATGACCCTGCCCACCAGCATGAACCAGAACAGCAAGCCACCGATGGCGAAGAGCAGTGCTGCCGTCAGCAGCCAGAGATGGAACTGCGCGACAACAGCCTGCACCTCGCTTGCAGGCCTCCGCACGACGACGGCCCAGCCGGAATCTGGGACAGGAACGGCGCTGAAAAGCCAGTCCTGGCCATCGGGTCCCTGACCCAGGCGTGAGGACGCGTGACCCCGCAGTGCCTGGTCGGCGCCCGGCAGCTCGTCAAGCACTGTCTGCAATATTCGTTGGTGCTCGGGCGTAGCAATGAGTTCGCCAAGGTCATCAATGATACTGATCATGAGTTGTCGGCCCTGGCGCTGCTGCGCCTGGACGACCGGGGTCAGGGTGTCGCTAAGCTCGACGAGTGAGAAGCTTGCCGCTACGATGCCGACCAACGTACCACCGGGAACGCGCACAGGTTCAGCGACGATGAGGCCTGGGTTGTAGGTCGTTTCAGCCGCAATGCCCACCTCGAAGACCGGGCCGGTGGCCGTGAGAGCACGCTGGATGACGCCGGGGGGAGCAAATTCCGCCCCTAACCTGACCTTGTTTGGCGGCCAGGAGACGCGCAGGCCGCCCACCGGGTCGAGCCAGAAGACCTGATCCACGTCGCTGCGAGCGGCCTGGTAAGCATGGAAGGTGTTCATCATCGCGTCAGATGTACCAGCCTGTAGTGCAAGCTTGCCTAGTGAGACAAGCGAGTCCTCGGCGCCGTGTAGTTGGAGGCTGGTCTCGAGTGCGATCTCTTGCGCCAGCGCCTGGTCCGATGCCTGGACGTCATTGCTCAACTGCTGCTCGACCACGGCGTTGACCCCAACACCTCCGATCAGCACAATGACAACAAAGAGCAGGTAGACGCTCAGCAATTGGAACAGGAGAGATCGACGCGCGAAATGCAGCATAGCCAGTACTCCTCGGTGAGTTTTGCCGGGCGACCCGCCCGTGCATATGCCGAGCCTCCAAAGATTACCGATCACTTCGCCTCTGGCGCGCTCACTGAGCGCAACGAAGACGGTGAATGCAATCTCGCCTTGCCCTGGACAACATACTTACCTATCCAATACCAGGTCTAGCACCACGGTGTCGACACTCGTGCATTATACCACCTTCAACTTATTCTCGTTCGTGCTCGCCAGGTGAAATGGCTCGGGTGCCAGCTTCCGAGGTTGGCACCCGAGCTTTCATGGCCGGGATATTAGCCGGTCGCTTTACCCGTGAACTCGTTGGTGAACGTTTTGCTCAGATCGATCTGCTTGCTCTGCGGGATCAGATTGCTCTGATACTCAATGTTGAGTACGGACTGGGGGCCGCCATCGGGCATGTTCCCATCTGGGCTGAAGATGGCCAACTGGTTTTGCAAGGCCGTCACGTAGAGGGTTTTATTGCCAGCGTAGTAGTCGGGCGGCATCATGTCAGCGATCTGCTCCGCCGTATGCGTGTGGATCCACTTCAGCGCCTTGACGTAGGCGTTCACCAGCTTCTGGACGACGTCTTTGTGGCTGTTGACGTAATCGTTTTTCATAAAGACGCAGATGAAGGGGTAGGACCCGCCGAGAGCCGCCTGGGTCGACTGCGGTGTGCGCAGGTCTACCAGGACTTTTCCAACACCACTCGCTATCAGCCGTGAGATCGTTGGTTCGGTGGTCATACCTGCATCGATTCGGCCCTGCTGCATCGCCGCGATAAACGTGTCGCCAGCACCCACTGGTATGAAATGCACCTGGTTTGGTGTAATCCCAACATTGTGGAGGATTGCGGTGGTCAGGGTTTGTGTTCCTGAGCCGAGCTCGGTGACGCCCAGGTTCTTGCCTTTGAGGTCTTTGGCTGACTGGATCTGCCCTGCCTCTTTGGCGGACACCATTTCGGCTTCACCGGGCGCGATATTCAACTGGACCACCTCTGTGAGCGATTTGCCCAGCGCCTGGAGCTCGATGGTGTGGTTGTACGACCCCGAGCCGGCCTCCACCTGGCCCGCTAGCACGGCGTCCGTGGACGCCTGTCCAGATGTCTCGTCGATCAGCGACACATCGAGGCCCGCTTGATCAAAGTACCCCAGCCGCTTAGCGAGCTCATTCGGCAAATAGATCTGCTTGCTGAGCCCACCAACAATGATCGTGAGGTGGGTTTTTGCGCTGCCGTTACTACTACTGCCGTTACTGCTACTGCCGCACGCACTAAGGATGAGCACTAAGATAATACCAGTTAGTATGCAAATCTGTCGACTCCGTGAGTTCATATGCCTTTTCCTTTCCTGTCTTCGATGGTCACACGCGTAACCAGATGTTGCCGCCAAGAGATCCCATCGATCGGGCGTTATTCTGGCCGCGGTGACAAGTACCGTAGCTTTTCTTGCGCTTCTTTAGCTATTTCCTCCTTTTTCTTGCATCGAGGCTCGGCCCCGTCCCTAGACCTGAGACTAGCCGCGAGAGCCTCGTTGCAGCGATGGATAGGTGCCGACTTGTACATGATCTAGATGGTCACATCGGCGACGGTATTGGGCCGCCAGGTGATCAGGCGGTTTTCCAGTGTGGTGATCAGCAGCTCTGAAAGCAAGGCGACCGCGGCCAGGATCACCATCGCCGCGAAGACGCCATTGGCGTTGAAGGCGCCTTGCGCGGTCTGGATCATCAGGCCAATGCCCTGCGTCGAGCCCAGGAACTCGCCGACCACCGCGCCGACCAGCGCAAAGCTGAAGCTGGTGTGCAGGCTGGCGATGATCCACGTCAGTGCTGAAGGGATGATCACCGCTGTGGAGAGTTGTCGTTGGTTAGCCCCCAGGATGCGTGCGTTCGCCAGCAGGTTGCGATCAACCTCGCGCACCCCCTGAAAGGCGTTAAAAAACACGATGAAGAAGACCAGCACGACCGCCAGCGCGACTTTCGATTGGATCCCCAGGCCCAGCCCGATAATGAAAATGGAGCCGAGCACGACACGCGGGATCGAATTGGCCGCCTTGATAAAGGGGCCCAGCACGTCTGCCAGGAAGCGATTACGTCCCAGGACCACACCAAAGATGACCCCGAGCGCCACGCCGATCAGAAAGCCGAGGACAGTCTCTTCTAACGTGACGGCGATTTGCTCCCACAAGGGACCCTGCGCCGTCCCCTGCGTCACCCACGTCACGATCTGCGCCCAGATCCCAGAGGGTTGGCCCCAAAAGAAGGGGTCAACGATGCCGACACGCGTGGTGAGTTCCCAGCCGCCGATGATCACGACCAGGAGCAGGACGCGCAGCATGTTGACCACAATGCGGCGACGGCGGCGGGCAGCGGTGGCCGATGGCACTCCTTGACTCTCAGGAGTGGTGACGGTCTCTTTAGACTCGTTGTTTATTGCGCTCATAGCTAATCATCACCTCGTTGCGAAGATCTTCCCAGATGTCGTGATACAGTTGGACAAAACGCGGCTCGAAGCGGATTTCCGCCACTTTGCGAGGACGCGGCAGGTCGATAGTGTAGATCCCCTTGACGGTGCCCGGCCCCGACGTGAGGACGCACACCCGGTCGGCCAGGGAGATGGCCTCCTCCAGGTCGTGGGTGACGAAGACGACGGAGGCCGAGAGGGAGGACCACAGATTGAGCAGTTCGTCTTCCATCAAGGTCCGCGTCTGCACGTCGAGGGCGCTGAACGGCTCGTCCATCAGCAGGATCTGCGGCTCGTTGATAAAGGTCTGAGCCAGTGCCACACGCTTGCGCATGCCGCCAGAGAGTTGGTGCGGGTAGCGGTCCTCGAACCCGGTAAGTCCAACACGCGCGATCCAATCGCGCGCATGCTTGAACGCCTCGGCTTTTGGCTGACCGCGGAACAGCGGGCCAGTGGCGACATTGCTGAGCACGTTCTTCCAGGGGAAGACCGCATCAGATTGGAAGACATAGCCAATGCGCGGGTCAATGCCCTGCACGGGCTCTCCCATCACTTGCACCGAACCTGCGCTGGGCCGCTCCAGGCCGGAGATGAGACCCAGGGTGGTGGATTTGCCGCAGCCGGTCGGGCCGACCACCGCGCAGAACTCGCCAGGCGCGACGCTGAGGGTGACGTCCCGTATCGCCGTGTAGGCCTGGCCAGCGGGCGTCAGAAAGCGCTTGGTGACGTCCCGTAATTCAATGGCGGACGTGGTCCGGCTCGACACGTTGTATGTAAGAGTTGATGAGTCTGTTGTCATAGGGAGAGCAGTCAAACTCCTTTCTCGGGTGGTCTGCTGGCGCCACTGCAAGCGTACCAGTGCGAGTCTTTCTTTGCGAGCGGGATGCGTGAACGAATCACAGACTCGTCGCAGCCACAAGATGAGTGAACACTGTTATAAGACTATGATGACAGTGTAGTCGATTGGGCGTAAACGGCGCATAAACGTACCTTACCTTGACATAAATAGCACGTAAATATTCGTGCCCATTTTCCGCATGGCTACTCGCTCAAGCAGACTGTGGTTTAATATAGGGGGCAGTTCAGCCAGGAGGTGCTTGGAAGATAGCTCGACGTGTCGAGATCTGCATTAGTCAGGCAGTTGGGAGCTTTCGGCCAGGGATGCCCGCACAGCCTGGCGGTGATGCCAGTTCTCGGCAAACAGGTTGAAGAAAATCCGTTGTTGTGGGTGCTCTCGAATGACTTCCTCATTGTAGTGGAATGAACTCATCTGCATACTCAGGCCAAATCGCCGTACGACTTGTTCTGCACTGTCACGGGGATACCATTTAGCACAGCGTTACCCGATAGCCGATCAACCTCCTCTTCATCGGTCAAAATGTTCGTGTTGACTCCGGAATGTTCTGTGGCAATGCGCATCTTTGTTCCGGGTGAGGTATGTCCCCATCCATGAGGGATACTGACGACTCCTGGCATGATGGCATCGGTGATCTCGACCGGAACCTCGACCGAGCCAGCGCGCGAAGCAACAGTAGCCATCTCCCCGTCAGCCATGCCAAGGCGAGCAGCATCGTCGGGATGCATATGGAGTGTGCAGCGTTCTTTGCCCTTCGTGAGGACATGGAGATTGTGCATCCAGGAGTTATTGGAACGCAAGTCGCGCCGGCCTATGAGGAGCATGTGTTCGCCTTCCCTGGCCACATCCTTCTCAAGAGCGATGTGTAATCGCTCTACATCGTCCACCATCGGCTGCGGAGCCAGCTCGATTTTGCCAGACGGCGTGCGCAATATTTCCGGGATGCGCGGCTGGAGAGGGCCGAGATCAATGCCATGCGGATGGGCTTCCAGCATTGCCAGGCTCAGCCCATCTTGTCCGCCAAACCCGTCGCCGTATGGGCCGCTGCGCAGTAAGAAGTCAAGCATACGCTCTGGCCCTCGCCTCGGCTTGAGGGCATCGAGTATTTCACCCGCGTCCCGGTTTTCGACCCGCGAACCAACCGTTGCTACCTCACGCTGGATGAGCATCGTCACGCTGAGGTCGTCCAGGGAGCTGGCATTTGCATCGGATCCTTGCCCTGCGAGTAACCCTGCCAGGCGCAGGAAGATTTCCCATTCGTCCAGTGCCCCCGGCTCGCGTTCGATTACAGGCGGAGAGTAGTGCGCAACGTTGTGGACAGCTAGCTGGTAAAGCGCGAGATCATAGTGAGAACGGGCCAACGCCGGGGGAGGTGGCAGGATCACGTTGGCGTAGCGCGTCGTTTCATTGAGGTAGATATCCACGCTCACCATGTACTTGAGCTTTCCGAGCGCTTGTTGCAGGCGGTGGCCATTGGGAGTGCTGAGCGCGGGATTACCCGCCAGCGTGATCAGCGCCTGAACCTGCCCCTCTCCTGGCGTGTCGATCTCTTCGGCCAGGCAGGAGGCCGGTAGTTCGCCATAGAATTCAGGTAGTCCGCGCACGCGGCTCTTCCAGCGTCCAAACCGCACGCCGCGCCCTTTCCCGGGAGCACCGGTCGCATTACGCGCCCCGGCGGCAGCCTTCGGGAACATGGCTCCTCCTTCCTGGTCGAGGTTGCCGGTCAGGACATTCAGCATGTCTACGAGCCAGCTTGTGAGCGTTCCAAACGCCTGCGTGCAGGTGCCGATGCGGCCATACACCGCTGCTCGTGGAGTAGCTGCCAGCTCGCGCGCGATACAGCGAATTACAGGCGCTGCAATGCCACAGGCATCGGCCACGTTTTCGGGCGTAAAAGGCTCAGCCAGCACGCGCACCTGCTCAAAGCCCGCAATATGGTTAGAGAGCTTCCCTGGAGCCACCAGCCCTTCGGCAAAGAGTGTATGCACGAGCGCAAACAGGAAATGCGCGTCGTGCCCCGGCCGGATGAAGTGATGTTCGTCGGCCTCCTGTGCGGTACGCGTGCGGTAGGGATCGATCACCACAACTTTGCCCCCGCGCTGGCGTAATCGCCGCAGGCGGCCGCGCATATCAGGAGCGGTCATGAGGCTTCCATTCGAAACAAGCGGATTGGCGCCGAGCAGCAGCAGGTAGTCAGTACGCTCCAGGTCGGGTACAGGAATGGAAAGCACCGTACCGAACATCAGCCCTGCCGATACATGCTTGGGCATCTGATCGAGCGTTGAGGCGGAGAAAACATTATGGGTTCTCGCTGCCTGCAAAAAGACAGGTAAATAGAGCAGGCTCGCGAGGTTATGTGCATTTGGGTTGCCGATATAGATGGCGAGGGCATCCCGCCCACCCTCTTGCAGGAGGGGCATCAGTCCGCGCTCGATCTCTGCGAACGCATCCTCCCAGCTCACGCTCAGCCACCGGTCATCTCTACGCACCAATGGTTCGCGGATACAATCCGGATCGGCATGCAACTCCTTGAGACTGTAGGCTTTTGGACAGATGTAGCCATGACTGAAAACGTCTTGAGTATCTCCCCGGATGGAGAGAATCTCGCGGCCACGTGTTTCGATCTCCAATCCACAGGTTGCTTCGCACAGGGGACATGTTGCATAGCTGATCTTTGTAGCGGTCATTGGGCTTCCCTCCTTTTCAAACCATGAGAACTTCAGTGGGTGAGCAAGGCTCCTCATCCTCCTTGCCTGGCGGCTGCTATTTTATCCAGCTTCCACCAGCATTGGAAGTGTAGCCCAGGGAAAGGTACGCAGCATCCACCAGGCTCTGGCCTCGCGCGTTCAGTCCCAATCCCTGGCCCATCCTGTTCATAACGTACCCGAAAGACATCCTGGCTACCGGGTCGGCAAACCCAAGCGCTCCTCCAAATCCGGAGTGTCCGAAGGCCTCTTCTGAGAGAATCACGCTGTCGTTTTCGGTACACGAAGGTTCGCGACGATTGTCTATTGATTTGACATAGCCCAGCGAGAAGCGTGTAGGGGCCAGCACCGTTGCGTCTAAGCCGCTGGCCGAGGAGACGGCTGCCATACGTGCCAGGCTCTCCCGGCCTACCAGCCTGACGCCGTTCAGGCTGCCGCCATTGGCGAGTGGAGCATACATTCCGGCCAATCCCCTCGCATTCGAGATTCCACCAGCCGCACCGATTTCGGCGGCATGGGCTGCCTGCACGTTGAAGCCGAACACGCCATCTGGCCCAGGCAGCATGTGCCCGCCGCTATTGAACATTACCAGTGTTTGCAGGGAGGTGGGATCCGCCATTGCAACGAACATGGGAGGCATAAGTCCCTCAGGGCCGGGAGGCGGCGCAGGAATCATAAAAGCCACCCGGTTTTCAAGCGCTTCCGGCAGGCCAATCCAGAAATCAAGGCCGAGCGGTTCCGCTACTTCCTCGCGAAAGAAGGTCCCCAGTGACTTACCGGAGACCCGGCGCACGACCTCACCAACCAACCAGCCGAATGTAAATCCATGATACCCATGCATGCTACCCGGTCTCCACCATGGCTCCTCTTTCTCCAGGGCCTTGATCATCAACTCCCATTCGCAAAATGCTCCTGGAGGCAATGGTTTGCGGATAGCCGCGAGGCCACTCTGGTGATTGAGCAGCATCTTCACCGGAATTGCCTCCTTGCCTGCTTGGCCGAACTCCGGCCAGTAGCGTACTACAGGCGCATCGAGATCGAGCAGGCCGCGATCAGCAAGCATATGAGCGCACAGCGCGGTCGCCCCCTTGGTCGCTGACCATACAAGTGCAATTGTATCTTCCACCCAGGGTTTATTGGAAGCAGGATCCGCGCTCCCTCCCCATAGATCCACAACCTTTTCACCCTCGATAATAATAGATACCGCTGCCCCGACCTCGCCCCTCTCCTGGAAATTTCGCACGAATTCCTCGGCTACTCGTTCAAATTGCGGATCATAGAACCCGGCGACCTCACCTGTGTTGACATTCTTTTTAACCGCGAGAAAACTCGACATGACCTGGTCCTCCTTAGTTTGCTACCGCTCCATGAGAAGCAGGCGGATACTTCCGGTTCACTGAACTTGGTTGACTTGCGTCGGATATGTTGAGAAGGGAATGGCCATCGTGCTGCATATCATATCACAAACGCATGGGCTTGAGAGTGTTCCTGCATACATACGTTCCACCTTGGCTCCCTATTTCCTTTTTCGCCACATCTACTCTGTTTTGCTTCTGGGATCACGTATGACCTTGCCTCGATTTTGTAGAGTCAACGAACCTGGAATATGATAAACTCTACAAAAGAGGAAAGGACCATAACGAAAGATCAACAAACCTCCCGACCTGTAAGTGGATTGAGCCGTAATAACTGCGCCACAAAGGAGGAGAAATTGATGGCACGCTGGGATAGGGCTATTAGAGCTTTACCGTTTCATCAAGGGCGCGTGTTGGACCTGGGCTGTTCGGTTGGCTACGCTACAGCGAAGCTCAGGCGGAAGGGATATCGGGCGGTGGGGGTAGACAACTCTCCATGGTGTATCGCATGGGCAAAGCGCATCTATCCCACAGGCGAGTATTTGCTTTGCACCGTCGAAGAGTTACCGCTGGCCGATGCCAGCTTCGATGGTATTCTCTGCCTGGATGTTCTTGAACATGTAACTGATGAAACAGCAGCCATACGCGAAATTTGCCGTATCCTGAAACCGGGAGGAACACTTGTTATCAGCGTTCCTCATCATGGGCTCTTGCGATGGCTCGACTCTCTGAATCTGTATGCCCAACTCGTGCGCGTCACCCGGCATGGTCTCTTTCCACAAGAAATTGTACAAACCGGTGTTCATCGTCATTACTCCTGCGACCAAATCTGTACCCTGCTGGGATCAACATTTCGTGTTCAACGTGTCAATCGTACAGGACTGGGGCTAGCCGAGTGGGTCAACTTGCCTTTGCTCGTTGTGTGTCGCTATGTCCTGGTTTGGGAATGGGCATACGAGATTCTGCGAGTGATCTTTTGGCTTGTCTATTTGCTTGAAGAACTGTTACCACTGCCGTTCGGTCGGCTGAGCTGGCACCTCATGGTAGTGGCAATGAAAGTACAGGTGGAGCCTCATGTCGAGAAGGTGCAGTGTGGTGAGTCTGAAGGGAATCCATAATATTTCTCGCTCCATCTACCTCTTTGTGCGCAGATGAACAGAAAGCGTGCGTCGTACGCAATGAGACCGAACCAGAAGAGCAAACGGAGAGCATGCACCTTGTGAAGTATATCACTTGTGCAGTGTGTTCCTGTATATAGTAATCCGGGGCATGAAGAATGCATACTCCTGTTAGTGCGAAAAACTTTCTGTCTTCTAAAATGTATAATATAAAGCAGAGGCGTAAGAGGTGTATCCCTGGAAGATACAGGAGACTTTCACTCGAAGGTGAAGGCGCTTGGGAGCAATCGGCTATGCAGGATAAGGTACTCGTTCTTCGTTCGAGAAAGCCAACTACGCCGCTATACACGTTCACCTGTAACGTGCCTACACCGCTGACGTCCTTGATTGGGCGCGAGCAGGAAGTAGCGGCGGCGTACGCTCTCCTGCTTAGACCGGAGGTGCGCCTCGTAACTCTCACAGGCCCTGGTGGCGTCGGCAAAACTCACCTGAGCCTGCAAATCGCAAGCGACTTGCTCAATGACTTCACCGATGGTGTCTGCTTCATTCCGCTGGCCACCATCAGCGATCCTGACCTGGTCGTTCCCACTATCGCTCATGAACTTGGAGTCAAAGAGATTGGTGATCAAGCGCTGCTTGACCTCATGAAAGCATCCCTACGAGACAAGCGACTGCTGTTGCTGCTCGACAACTTTGAGCAGGTGCTGGTGGCGGCGCCGAGGCTTGTGGAACTGTTGTCAGCCTGTCCCCACCTCAAGATTCTGGTAACTAGCCGCGCAGTGCTGCATATACACGGTGAACATGAGTTTCCTGTACTACCGCTAGCACTTCCTGATCTCAAACATTCCTCAAAGAGTGAGGATCTCGCGCAGTATGCGGCGGCAGTCCTTTTCCTCGAGCGCGCGCGGGCTGTCAAGCCCGACTTCCAGGTGACCGCCACCAATGCGCATGTCATCGCGCAGATTTGTGTACACCTGGATGGATTGCCGCTCGCTATTGAATTGGCGGCGGCACGAATTAAACTGCTGCCACCACGAACATTGCTGGGACGATTGGAGCACCGACTTTCAGTGTTGACGAGTAGGGCACAGGATGTACCAGCGCGACAGCAGACGCTCCGCAATACCGTCGAGTGGAGCTATAATCTGTTAGATGCCCAGGAGCAAAGACTCTTCCAGCGACTCTCCGTCTTCGTCGGCGGCTGTTCTCTCCAGGCTATAGAGGCGATATGTGCTGCTCTTGGCAATGGTGACGGAGAGGGACAGGTCCTGGACAAAGTAGCGTCACTGATCGACAAGAGCCTCCTACAACAGACCGGGCAGGGAGAAGATGAGCTTCGCCTCGGAATGCTCGAGACGATCCGCGAGTATGGGCTGGAGCGCCTGACCGTCAGTGGAGAAGCGGAAGCTACGCGGCATGCGCATGCCGTGTACTACCTGGCATTGGCGGAGGAGGCAAATGCGGAACTCTCCGGCCCACAACAAGCAGTCTGGTTGGAGCGGTTGGAGGGAGAGCATAACAACCTGCGCGCGGTCGTCCGCTGGTCGCTGGAGCCTGCGGAGGACGTTGCACAGCGCCGAGAGGTCCTCTTGCGGTTGGGGGGAGCGCTGGCGGAGTTCTGGCATGTCCATGGCCACTACAGTGAGGGGCGAAACGCCCTGGAGAGGGCACTGGCGGGAAGCGAGGGAGTTGCAGCACCTGTGCGTGCGAAAGCGCTCTGTGCTGCCGCGATGCTGGTCACCATGCAGGGTGACGCGGAGCGAGCAACGATCTTGGTGGAAGAGAGTTTAACCCTGTCTCGCGCCCTGGGTGACTCACCAGGCATTGCACGAGCCCTCTACTTGCTAGGGCATGCAGCCTGGTTGCAGGGCGACCTGGCCAGAGCAGGCGCACTCCTCGAGGAGTCTTCGGAACTCTACAGGGCAATGGACGACCGGGATAGCGTCGCCTTCACGCTCTACAACCTGGCGAATCTGGCCAGGTACCAGGGTGATTACGCTAAAGCTAGAGCCTTGCTCGAGGAGAGCCTGACGCTCTTCAGAGAGCGAGCCAACAAACGAGGCATGGCTCTCGCGCTGCTCCTGGATGCTGAACTGCGCTTTCTTGCCCACCGCGATCCGACGCTGATTCACCCCCTGCTTGAGGAAAGTCTGGCACTCTTCAAGGAGGTTGGCGACAAAGATGGTCTGGCCCTCCACTGCTACGTGTCCGGGCAAGTGGCTCTTAGTCAGGGTGACGCCTCAATGGCACGCTCGCTATTTGAGGAGAGCCTTGCGCTCTACCGGGACCTGGGGGACCGGCAGCGCATGGCTCAGGTACTCGTCGGATTAGCGAAGGTGGAGGCTTACCAGGGTGACCTCTCAACAGCTCATATCCTCTACGAGGAGAGCTTGAGCGTAGCCAGGGTGGGCTACAAGCTGGACATTGCCTCTGGCCTGGAAGGCCTGGCGAATGTGGTCGCGGCGCAGGGAGAGTTGGCGTGGGCAACCCGACTCTGGGGGGCAGCCGAGGCTTTACGAGACACGATGGGTGCCCCCCTTCCACCCCTCGAGCGCTCTGATTATGAGCATGCAACGGCTACTGTACGCACTGCACTCGGCGCAGAGGCATTTGCCGCAGCATGGGCTGCGGGGAAGACCATGACACTGGAGCAGTTCCTCGCCGCAGAAGGACGTGCAGCTCTGCCTACGCCGATTCCGGCAGGGCAGCCGCCGACTACTAGAGGGGAGCCCCATCCAGCCTATCCCGGCGGATTGACGGCACGTGAGGTCGAAGTGCTGCGGCTAGTGGCACAGGGACTGACCGATGCGCAGGTGGCTGATAAACTGGTTATTACTCGTCGCACTGTCAACTGGTACCTGACCTCGATCTACAACAAGATTCAGGTCTCCTCGCGCAGCGCTGCTACCCGCTATGCCATTGAGCGCCGCCTGGTCTGACTAAGCAGGCAGATGCCCTGTTTCGATTCATGCTCTGCCAGGTCTCCCTATACCTCTTGGACCAGGTAACATAACGCCTTCTCCAAAGACTGCGCCTTGCAGTCTCTCAGTCGGTTATATGCATAAACAAGGTTCCCACTCCTGTAATTCTACAGGGTCATCTTCACAATAGCCCTTCACAAATTGGTCATAAAATCCTGTTATTCTACAGATGTGCTCACGCCTTCAGTTGTGTAGACTTTGAGTAGTCAAGCATTCATGCTAGCGAAATGACGAGCCAGCAACTAGTACTGCCTTAAATCTCATTTGTATACCTTGTCTCTTTTACGCGCTTGAATTAGAAAGGAAGGAAATGTATGTATGCTATACATGCTCCTCGCGCTTCTCGCGTCTTGATTCCATTTCTAGTAGGCTGTCTGGTCTTGCTGTTTGCACCACAATTCTCTGCCAGTGCTAGCAGCATTACCCCATCGCATACTCTTCGTCCGGCCATCTCGACGAGTTGCCCTGCTTCTGGAACTGCCAATGCTGCATCTATGCCTTCCATGACGCTTGGCACTGATCCGACGATTGTCTATATTGTCAATGAAGGCACGCCCTCTCAACCGACCGCAGGCACCTTGAAACGCTACGACGTTGTGACCGGCAACAAAGTCGAGATCCTGAAAATGGCTGACGCGCTCATCTCTGAGGCTCAGGTCTCAGCCAATGGGCAGTGGCTGCTCTTCGTGGCACATGTATCGGGACAGGTCAAACTGCAACTCGTACGCATGGATGGTCAATTCTTGCAGACCCTCTACTGTGGAAACCCTGATCAGGTTGAGTGGAATCAGCAACTCGTCGTGTTCGAAGATGCTCAAGGTACCCTCCTGCTCAATATGACTACTGGTGCATTACAAGTCGAACTGTCACCTTCTTCTAATCCCTCAATTCACCCACGCACCTGGCTGGACAAAACCCGCGTCTATGTCACACTGCAATTCGTGGATGGTCCACCGGAGAGCGTGGCCGTTCTTGATACCAGTAAAGGTCCCAATCAGCAGTGGCAAAACCTGCCAGTCGCCTTTGATGCCTCCAGTTCCACTCCCTTCTGTTGGGACTTCGATAGCAGCTTTGATGGAAATATCCTGTTTACCAGTCAGTGCAGCGCCCCCAGCGTGGGCAGTCCTGGCCCCGGACCTGCTCATGGCCCCAGTGTGATCACTGTCCATCCACCGGCAGGTGGGTCATCCTACACCTATATATATGTGAGTCAGAGTTTAGCTTTCAGCACCGTTCGCGCTGTAACGAGTAGCACTCTGCTCTTCCTGGTGGCTAACACATCAGGGGATACCAGCCACAACGGTCTCTGGAGAGTAGAGACCGATGGGTCTAACCCACTTCGTCTAACCAGTACACCTGGCAGTATCAACAGTCAATTGAACCAATTCAACCAGTTTCCCTGGTCGAATGTCTCACGCGACAGCCAACGCTACGCCCTGCAAATCGTCAACAGCACTTCCTCCGGCACCACCTATACCCTGGAGTATAGCTCCCTCAGTGGTGGCTCACCGGTCGTCTTCGCCTCTATCACTGGCACACAACTGGCAACCGTCGGCTGGACGACAATGTAAAGCTCTTCTAAGGGCATTTCCTGACTCTGAAAGGAGAAATTACTATGAAAGGGCTCCAAGATCACAGCCCATGGTCGGCGGTCTCTTCTCATCGTACTCGATTCAAGCCTCTTCTAGGCATAAGTGCATGTATTCTGCTCGCTTTTGTGTTGAGTGCCTGGAGTGGCAATCTGCCTTTCAGTGCCAGTGCTGCCTCAATTGCTCATACCTCCACGGACTTGCCTACAGCAAGCTATCCCATCAAAGTCTTCTTCTCCAGGTTTCCAGAGTCCGTCACCACGAATTTCTCCGCCGTCTTTCCGGTTGATCGCACTTCGCCAACGATAGCAGTGGGGACGTTCGCCATCCAACTCTTGATCGCTGGGCCGACCCTCACCGAAAGAAATCGGGGTTACTTCTCCGAACTTAACAGCATCCTTACCGGCCCATCGAACTGCTCGGCTCCTTTTCCAACCGCAGGGCCGGACTTCAAACTGACCTTGAATAAGAAAGGGTCGAGGGATGAAGAGGGGACTGCAACAGTGAAGTTCTGCCGGAGCGTCACCTCGCCCGGAATCGGTGCAGATGCGCGTGTGACAGCGGAAATGAATGCTACCCTGAAACAGTTCCCACAGATCAAAAAAGTAGTGATCCTCACTCAGAACGGGCACTGCTTTGGGGATTTGAGCGGGAAAGATCTCTGTCTGAGTTAGTACAAAGGAGTTGCTTTCTGGAGAAAGTTCTGCTTTGCGCTCTAGTCTGGTTGTCCCCACCGTTTTGCACAGGACGGTGGGGATGTATTCGCGTTTCCTCCTGTGGTGGCTCTAGAAGGCGGTGATAGCCCATCTGAGTCGTTCCCTCATCGCCCTTCCAGCGCCTTGCCGACAGATGCCGACATGTGATACGTTGTGTGAGCAGAAGGACAACCATCACAGTGAGGGAGGAACAAAGACATGCTCGAGCTCACCACGACCCAAATCGCTGCTAGACTCGGTGTTTCTGAGCGCACGGTGCAACGTTGGATCAGAATTGAAAAGCTGCAAGTGCAAAAAATTGCACAACATCAGTACCTGGTTGAGGATAGCGATCTGGTGGCCTTGACCGCGCCCCAGCAGGGTGCCACCCAGCGAAATGAAATGGCAGCGCTGCGAGAAGATTTTTATAACCTGGCTCATCAGGTGAGCGAATTGGGAAGGATCATGGAGCAAATTATTGCTGATCTCACGGCTCTTCCAGAGCAGATCGAACAAGCTCGCCTCACCGTACCGCTGAACATGGAAGAGAGCCCGCCAGGCCAGGCAGAAGCACGACTGGCCGCATTGGAACGCCGCGTGAGCGAACTCGAGCAACTCATCCAGGTTCCCATGTACTCATCGGACAGCTTGCCAGCAGATGAACGGCTTACCGCGAAGGAATAATCATTGGAAACCAGGTAGCCAGCACAAGTTCCAAGGGATACGCTATTTCTCCCAAACGAAAAACTCTACGATATAGCCATCGGGATCGCAGACATACATCTGCAGAACGCCATCACCGCGAGGACGCGGGCCGCCAACTATCTCAACATTGTGAGCCTGCAGGTGCTGGCGTGTCTCCTCCAGGTTGGTGACCTCGAAGGCGATGTGCGCAGTATAACCAACAGACAGTTCATCAGGGCGATACCCCCCAGGTTGCACCTGGGCAACACGTCCAGGTTCAGCTTCTCCGATCAGATGTATCTCAGCGCGCTCTTTACGGAACCAGGCACCGGGGAAGGTAAAATTGCGTGGTCGGGGAACTTCTTCCATTCCAAGTACCTGGCCATAAAAACGGCGTGATCGCTCAACATCTTTGACCAGCATAGCTGCGTGATCCAGGCTGCGAATCTCCATTGGCGCTTCCTCCTTTGGACACTTTACAGTGAAATGGTTATATATAGAAGGTTGAAAAGCAGTAAACAAGAACTGTGCTACAAGAAGGGATGTGGAACTTTTGTGTTGAGTACGTGTACATCATACATTCAGGGCCTCCTGAATGTCAAAAGCATGAGTCCTAAAAAGCTTGCAAAGAAAGATCAAAGCGGATACACTCTGATAACCATCTGTCGTCTTCTTCAGTGCGGTTCTCCCGCCCACCGGTGGTGTGCTTTGTCGCGGTAGTGCGTGACCTGGCGGCAAGCATGTTAAAGAGAGGGATAAATTGATCGAACAGATCACCTTGGATGCAGTTCACAATCAAGGAAAGTGACGACTCCCTACGGCTCCAAGCCGAGGGCTTCTGGAATGACACTGGTGTGTCGTCCCACACCGTCGTTCGGTTCATGCCCATGAGCGAGCAAAGCTCAAAGCAACTCATGCATCGCATGGCACGATGTGAAAACGGTAATGTTTTTACCCAGGGAACCTTACCCTGGAACCCACCGAAACACTAATCCATTCTTAACGTGCAAAAGAACTGAAGAGAGTATAGCATAGGATAGAACAGATGTCTAGTGTTTTATCGCCTATCGGCGGCGCGGCTTTCATCCCCATGCATCAATGCGGGGGCCTTCGCCGCGATTTGGTAAGAAGGAGAAGCCATGAAGCCAATCGACCTTAGCGGCATGCGTGTGATTGACCTGTCGCAAAACTGGGATGTGAATACCCCCTCTTTTGCTACATATGAAGGGCCCACTGTCAAGTGGATTAAACGCCCCGCCTTTGAAAAGGTGGGGGGACAGTTCATCTCGTCTACACTGCATGTAGGGACGCACCTGGATGCCCCGCTGCACTTTGTCACAAATGGACAGGATATTGGCAGTATTTCGCTGGACAAGCTGGTGGGGCCGGGGGTAGTAGTGGACCTGGAAGCCATGGGCATTGGGGATTATGAGATCTATACCTCGCACCACTTTGAGGAGTGGGAGCGTAAGACGGGCATACGGATCGAGCCGGGCGATATTGTGGTGGTGCATACCGGCTACCACAAATATTATCAAAGCAACTGGTATGGTAAATGCGAGCCGAACGAGATTCGTTATTTCAACATGCACCCCGGACCCACCCGTGAGTTTGTCGACTGGACACTGAAGCGGCAGATCTCCTGGTTTGCCATTGATGCCAGTTCGATGGATCACCCCATGAATACGGTACTGCGCATAGTCCGTTCCGACCTGGCAGCCAAATGTGCTAAGAAGCTGGGCCGGCCGCTTGAAGAAATCTGGCCCGAAGATGACCTGCAGCTTATGCATTACCAGTTATTCCCGCAGGGGGTTTTCCACGTTGAGAATGCAGGGGGCATGATCGACGAGGTGCTCGATATGCGTTTATGGATCGGCTGTTTCCCATGGAAGTTTAATATGGGAGAAGCAGCTTTTTGCAGGTTGGTAGCGTTCGTGGAGAAGTAGCCATTTCTCAGTAGTCAAGGCATTGTCAGGTGACCAATGAGAAAGAAGCAGGGCTTACTATGGGGCAAGATTTCATTATCGTCCAACAGAATGTACCAACCATGTACTTTATCGGTGTAACCACAGGTCAATCATCGATTATGCGCCTCTTTCCGCTCTGGGCCGAGGTATTGGGCCTCAATCATGCACGGCTTATTGGAGTAGACTTGCCGCTGCACGCTGCTCCTGAGCAGTACAGGCAGGCTGTAGCGCAAATCAAGAATGACCCATTCTCGCTGGGAGCTCTTGTCACCACGCATAAAATCGACCTGCTTCATGCCACCTCTGACATGTTCGATTCTCTGGATCACTTTGCCCAACTCTGTCAAGAAGTATCCTGCATTGTAAAGCATAACGGTCAACTGATTGGATATGCCAAAGACCCAATCAATTCTGGCCTGGCCTTACAGCAAATCATTGAGCCAGGCTACTGGAGCCATAGTCGAGGTCATGTCCTGTGTCTGGGAGCGGGTGGCTCTGGTAGTGCCATCACGGTCAACCTGCTAAGGCAACCCGACGCTGGCAACAGGCCGCAGCGGTTGGTCATAGTCAGCCGCAATCAACTTGCTTTGGACAAACTGCGCACAATAGTGGAGCAATTGCCTGCGACGATGGAAATAAACTACGTACTGAATGAGGATCCACGTAAGAACGACCAGCTTATGTCCGAATTGCCGCCAGGTTCACTGGTCATCAATGCCACTGGCATGGGCAAGGATCGCCCAGGTTCCCCCATCACCGGTGCAGGAGTGTTCCCCACGCAAGGCATTGCCTGGGAACTCAATTACCGGGGAAAATTGGATTTTCTGCATCAAGCCCTTGCTCAACGGGAACCGAGGCACCTCAACGTTCAGGATGGGTGGCGCTATTTTATCATTTCCTGGATAGATAATATTGCTGAGGTCTTCCATGTCGAGGTGACAACAGAGCAGTTCGATCAGTTAGCCAGAAAGACCGAGATGATACGAGGATGAGCTTTGAGGACTATATCGGGCAGTTTGACGAGGCATTCAGCTTTTAGGACTGCTTAGGAGAGCAAAACTCAACAGCTCCACGGTACCGTGACCATACTTCCTCCACCTGAAAAAATGAGAGAACCGGTAATAGGGCAATTATTACGTACACTGATGGCTACCTGTTGCTCCTGGCCTGGAGACAGTTCACCCGCTGACGGATTAATGGAGACCTGGCCTAACCCACTACTGGAGGCAGACCATGTCACATTGCTCTGATAGGTTTGGGGCACAGACAGCAGGGCAGTACAGGTATACCAATGTGCATGGAGCGTGCAATCAGTTGCTGCATTGAACTCGCTGGGAGTAACAATCAACCCTGGCGTCGGCGTGGGTGTGGGCGTGGGCGATGGGGTAGGTATGGTCGTCGGTAAGGGCGTGGGCGTGGATTTAGGTGTTGGGATCGGCCTGGGTGAAGGTTGTGGAGAAGGAGTAGCCGGTGATATGGGTGATGGAACCTGCGATGGAACCTTTGAAGGTCCTCCTGGGGGCGTCTGCGGAGTCACGCGAGCAGCCGTCTTTGGTGAAAAGACCGAAGGTAAAGCAAAAGAAGATATAGAAATGACAATGACGGCGATGACTATTGACGAGATCGTGACAGCTACCCAAAGATACCTGGAACCTTGATTTCCACCTCTGCGACTCCTGCCAATCTTACTCCAGGTAATGGGAGGTGTTGTCTGGGAGAAGTTTGCGCGAGTACCTGTTACCAGTTCCGCCTGCGAGTTCACAACTACAACCATAGGACGAGTCACCAGTTCTCGACTCACATTTTGAGGTTGAGACACCTCAATGATGGGTGAGATGACGGTATCCTGTTCAGTTACCTCATCCTGTTTCGTTACCGTGTTTATGTGTACTTGTGCGCTCTCCGTCTTGTCTTCGGAGACTGCTGCAGAAGCAGAGAGAGGGCTTACGACCTCTTGATCCTCTTCCTCATATAGCTCTGGTGTTACAAGGGGTAAAGACATATTGATGTGCTGCTGGATAGCAGAGGGTTCTTGCGTGCGCTCAGGATCTCCATAGCTGTCGTCCTCATCCGCTACCTCGTGTTTAATCTCCTGAGATGTATCAACAATGCTTGTTAGCGAAGCAGGGGACCGTGTAGAGGAGATAGCAGGTAGAGCGGTACGAGGCGCGGCAGGGATGGCAAGCAGGCGTGCCTGGAATATGGAGGCCGTGCCCAGTGCGGCGATAAAGTCTTTAATACTTCCATGGCGCGCATCCTGCTGTTTAGCCAGTGCTTTGAGAATCGCCTCTTCTATGTGTATGGGTAGTAGCATGTTGAGTTGTGTAGGAGCTGGCGGACTTTCCTTTGCATGCTTCAGTCCCAGAGTTGAGAAATCGGCAGCGCTGAAAGGGACGCTACCAGTAAGGAGCTCATAGCCAATACAGCCTAAAGCATATTGATCGCTGGCCTTACTCGCTATACTTTGAAATTGTTCAGGCGCAAGGTAACGAGCCGAGCCGATGTTATGTGTAAATGCGCCGCCCGCTGCATCTAGTAAAATGTGGATAGTGAAGTCTGTAAGTAGCACATTCCCGCTAGCAGTGAAGAGGATGTTTTCAGGTTTGAGGTTCCCGTGAATAATATTAAGTTGATGGACGTACTGGAGGGCCTGACCTATCTGTGAAAGGATAGTCAATGATTCCTGTACAGGGACTGAGCGGGAAGACTGGCGATTGATGCGGTCCCGCAGGGAGCCCCTGGGGGCATACTCGGTCACCTGGTAAGGCGTATTCTCGTGTATGCCGATGTCCAGGATAGGCAGGAGATGAGGGTGCTTCAGCAACTTGAGCAGGCGCGCTTCCCGAAGAAGATGGGACTGTCCCTGCTGAGAGAGGTGTATGCTATGCCAGAGTTTAATAGCTACGCTACGCTCTTTATGAACTTGATGCTCTCCCCGAAATACATAACTGAAAGGGCCGGTACAGATTTTAGCGGCTATGCGATATTCCCCAATAAGCTTGCCGATATAGGCATTTACACCTATCATTCAAATGCACCCCAGGATTTAAGAAAGTTGTAAGCATATTTGTGGCCTTACAGGCCAGTATAGGTGAACCCAATATAGCAAGTCAATGAAGGGTACTATCGGTTTCATGTGCATATCAGGAATGACATTGGAAGTCTCTCATATTTTTCCAATAGAAAGCCAATTGACATGCTTTATGCTGAGGACAGGATATGAAAATATCTGCATTATGAGAGGTTTTCCGCTCACATACGACAGGGACAGATAACTCTCTTCGATACAAATTTGATTATTAAGATTGGAGCGTATGATGGAAACTAATCCATACGAGTACAGTACAAAAGTTCCATGGATACCACAACAGAATCAACTCTATGAAAGCACCTATGTCACCACAAGTAGCGGCTCGCAGCGGCCTTCGGTTTCACAGAATCAGGGGCTTGCGCAAAGAGGTGTGGGCCAGAAATCCAAACCACCGGAGCGTATGCCGAAGGCGCGGGCACTGGCCCTCGTCCGCACCTTCAAGAAATGGCTGGTCGTTGCGTCTGTCGTCAGCTTCGGCACATTCAGCGGCCTGGCCGCCTTTCACCAGGTCAGTACCACCACCAGCCAGGCTACGAATACATCGTCCGGGAATTCTCAGAAGACATCGACGACAACTACATCTTCTCAAAGTAGTAATAGCTTCTTAAATCAACAAGGGAGTAATAACTTTGGATCAAGCAACTCTTCGCAAACCACCGTCAGCGGGTCCAGTGTCTCCTGACTATACGACCCCTCCCGGCATGCGCCGGGAGGATTTCCGGGCGATGGCCACGACGATTTCCCTCCTCCTGCCTGAAAACCAGGCAGGACTGGGAATACAGATCGTTCGCACGCTCTTCGCCGGGTGGGAACAGACCTTGAGCCGTTTTTTACCAGATAGTGAGCTGTCGCAGTTCAATCAGCACGCAGGCACACCCACTGCCGTCAGCGATCTGCTCTATGCCGTCCTGACGACTGCTTTGACAGCAGCTCAAGCTACTCAGGGAGTCTATGATCCCGCCATGCTGGACCAGTTAGTCCAACTGGGCTATGACCGCACCTTCGACGACCTTCCGGCCGTCCGTTCCGCCTTCCTCTTCCCTGGGGAGCCAGGTGGAGGATGGCGTGGCATTCGGGTGAATCCCCTCTCTCGCTACGTGACCCTTCCCGCCGGCATCAAGCTCGACTTCGGAGGCATTGCCAAAGGCATGGCGGTCGATGCCGCCCTGGAGCAACTGCGCCTGAGCGGGGTCAGCCCGGCTTTGGTCAACGCCGGAGGCGACCTGGCCGTCCTGGGTTTCCCTCCTGATGCGGAGCACTGGCAGCTTGCAGTGCCCGGACGAGAGGGGTTCTGGACGATTCCGCTGCGTCATGGTGCCGTCGCCACTTCGGGCATCGCCCATCGCCAGTGGTGGCAGGGCAATACGCTGCGGCATCACCTGCTTGATCCGCGCACGGGCCTGTCAGCTCAGAGTGATCTCTGGTCAGTTACCGTTGTGGCAGACCGGTGTGAACAGGCCGAGGTAGCGGCAAAAGTCGCCTTCATTCTTGGTTCGAGGCAAGGTGCCGATTTTCTGCGCAAGCACCGCATCGCGGGCCTGCTCGTGCAAGAGGATGGTGCCTGGGCTACCGTGGAACCCTGGCCGGTGCATCTAATGGAGGAAGTACGAATATGAACACCATCTGGCAAACCGTAACCTGGGATGTTGCGCGGGCGGGCGGGTTTACCGCCTACGTGTTACTCACCCTGGCCGTGGCCGTGGGTCTGGCGCTTTCGACGCAGCTACAATCGCCCAGCCGCTGGCCGCGCTTGCTCAATAGCGAACTGCATAACTTTCTGACGCTGCTGAGCACAATCTTTCTCGCGGTACATGTCCTGGCAGTCTGGGTGGACCCGTTCACCAAATTTGGCTGGAAAGAAATCTTCATCCCGCTTGCAAGTCATTATCGTCCTGAATGGATGGCACTCGGCATAGTAGGATTGTACCTCGGGATCGCCATTGGCATCAGCACATGGCTGCGGCCACGCATTGGCTACACCTGGTGGAGACGGCTGCATGTGCTGACACTGGGCATCTTTGCACTCGCGACCCTGCATGGGATTGGGACCGGCAGCGATACACAGACCTGGTGGGGACTGGGCATCTACCTCGGAAGCCTTGTCCTGGTAGGCTCGCTCCTCTGCCGGAGAGTGCTCTCTTCGACAGGCAAGCGTAAGCACGCTCCCGCGCATCCTGCCACTCCAGCTCGCAATGTGAGCGCTGCTCCGCAGAGCAACCCTCGTGCGCTGCACAGTGCGAGGGTTGTAGCAACACACATCAGGGAACAGAATCGGGCTGAAGTTGCTCGTGTGAAATAAAAGTAGGTTCCTTAATAAACCCACTCAGGCCTACATTGGCTCATCAGCCAGCGGCAGCATAAACCAGAAGGTCGCCCCTTGACCAGGGCGACTCTCGACGCCTACCTGTCCCTGGTGCTGCGCTATAATGGTTCGCACGATATAGAGCCCCAATCCCAGTCCTCCATCGGAGCCCTGATGCCTGGCGGTCTCTGCCTGGTAAAAACGGTCCCAGACGCGTTGCTGCTGTTCTAAGGTCAACCCACACCCCTTATCACGGACAGACACCCGCGCCATGACACCCTCCACGGACAGTTGTACCCGGACCACCTGGTCGGCTAGGGAATGCCTGAAAGCATTCGTCAGGTAGTTGGTGAGCACCTGTTCAATGCGATCCGCATCTGCCTCCACCGGTACCAGTGCTTGAGGCGGCAATGCCAGCTCAATACGACGAGTGGGAGCCACCTGTTGCTGATTGGCAACCACCTGTTGGACAATGGTGGTCAGATTACACTGTTGTAGAGACATCTCGAACTTCTGCATCTCCATACGCGACACGTCCAGTAGTTCTGCTACCAGGCGGGTTTCTATCTCTGCTTGCCGCTGCGCCTGCTGCAGCATGGCCTCAAGTTTGCTCAGCAAATCACCCGTCCCTATTGATGAGGCCTCCGAGAGGCGCTCGATACACAAGAGCGCCAGTTCCAGGAAACCCTGGATAGCCGTGAGTGGCGTTCTGAGTTCATGACTCACCATCCCTAGGAATTCCTGTTTGCGCCGCTCTGCTTCCCTACGATCGGAAATGTCAAGCAGCATCACCAAAGCACGAGTGCGCTCCTGATTAATCGTGGCCGCAGCGACCAGGGCTGGAAAGATGCTCCCATCTTTGCGCACGTATTCCTTCTCCTCGGGGAGTGAAGCCCCATGAGAGATCAGCGTCTTCCAGGCCCGTGCGCGTGCAGATTGATATTCCGGTACAAGCAAGCCCTTTACACCTATGTTCCCGCTGAGGAGTTCCTCCCGGCTGTAGCCCAGTAGCTGCACTAATTGGTCATTGACTTCGTACATTCTCCCCTCTTGGTCAGTTACCATCACCCCAACAATGTTGGACTCGACGAGCGAGCGGAACTTGCGTTCGGCGTATTTGTGCTTCGTGATGTCACGAGAGTTGCACATAATCGCGCCGACCTGCGGGTTATCCAGTAAATTGGTGGCAGTGCCTTCAATCCACCGCCAGGTACCGTCTTTGCAGCGCACGCGATACTCCAGGCAAAGCACTTCCTCCGCATGCCCAAGCAGGTTGGTCAGTTGCTCTCTCAGGTTCCCCCGATCGTCTGGGTGGACAAGGGCAAAACTATTCATCCTCACCAACTCCTCGGGAGCATAGCCTGTGACATGTGCGATTGAAGGACTGGCGTAGGTGATGGTGCCGTCTGGAGTGATCAAGGTGATGGCGTCAGTACTGTGTTCGATAAGGGCGCGGAATAACTGTTCACTTCGCATGAGTGCTTCTTTTGCCATGGTTCCGCTTCCTTCTGAAGGCCTACACACAAGTGGGGCATGCCCACAAAGCCATCTTGTTCAACCTCGTTGAAGACATCCATTGATAACCTTCCAGTAGTATACACTAGAGGTTGAAGAAAAGGAATGAATATTAGGAAGCGCCAGCCAAAAGAGGGCATGCGATCACGCTGTGCCAAAGGCTTGCTTCACCCCAGGAAGCAGGCAATAAATCAGGATGATGCCATTGATGATGAAAGATACGCTGACATCCTGCCAGGTGCTCCTGCCGAGCATCACTACGAAGTCGAGTATGAGATTGAAGATGGTGATGATCACCAGGAAGAGCCATGCTTCAGGCCGGACCCGCCAGAGCATCTGAGCAAGCCAGGCGTACACCCAGACCATCAAGCCCCACATGAGGGCATAAAAGAAGTTGAAAGTCCGCAGGGCAACAGGGCCAATAAAGAACGGGATGATCCCCAAGAACTGCAGCGCATTGATAGCAGCCAGGACGGCCAGGACAGCAGCCAGGATAGCGAGAATGGTGACTCCTATGGGACGTTGGTTCATGGTAGAACTCCTCTCAATAATCGTTCAGTGGAGATCTCAAGCTCCTAAATTCAGTATACACATGGTATATGTGGCCCTCCTCTTAGCCGAATATTGAAGTAGAGCTTTATTGTGATTGTTATGGAGCGTAACCTGCCGTTCTGTGACCTCTCCGTGACGCGATCCGTGTATAGAAGTAACTAGTTCTAATCGCTTTTCGAAAAATTAGCAACAGAAGAGGTAGCACGATGCAGTGCAAAGAGCGACTGGAGGCCTACCTGCGTGAGCATCAGGTGCCTTTCCAGGTACAGCAGGGGGTAAGCAGCTATGAAGCTACAACGTTTTCGCGACCGCACGCAAGCAGGACAAATACTGGCAGCGCAGCTGGCAGCCTATGCCAATCGTCCAGATGTGCTGGTGCTGGCGTTCCCTCGGGGCGGGGTGCCGGTCGCCTTTGAAGTCGCCAGAGTCTTACATGCCCCGCTTGATGTCATCATCGTACGCAAGTTGGGTGTCCCCAGAGAAGAAGAACTCGCGATGGGGGCCATCGCCTCGGGTGGAGTGCGTGTGCTCAATGACGACGTCGTGCAACTACTGGGTATCTCGGAGGAGGAGATCAATAGAGTTGCAGCACACGAGCAGCGAGAAGTGGAGCGGCGCGAACGCCTCTACCGCGGGGACCGCCCGGCCTATGAGGTACACGGTCGTACGGTCATCCTCGTCGATGATGGCATCGCGACCGGGGCCACCATGCGTGCGGCTGTCGCCGCGGTGAGACGGCAACAGCCTGCCCGCATCGTCATTGCTATCCCGGTTGCTGCATCCTCCACGTGCGAGGAGTTTGTAGGAGAGGTGGACGAACTGGTGTGTGTCCTCAGGCCAGAGGCGTTCTTTGCCGTTGGCTTCTGGTACGAGCACTTCTGGCAAACAACCGACGAGGAGGTACGTGATCTGCTCCAACAGGCCACGCACGAACAGGTGGTCACGAAGCCGGGGCAACCAAGGGCACCTGGAGCTGAGGGCCATGGAATAGGAGCCAGGGTCACGTCACCAACCCGGCACAAGAAGTGCCACATCCGTCAACGTAGAGATCGCTTACCAGTTCCCTCTCCCTTCAACTGCGGTCGCGCACCCCTTGTGCCCCTTCTTTGACCGCACAATTGGCGCAGCAGTAGAAGGCCCCATTGACTTCTACTCCATGGCCAATAATGCGGCAGCCACAGTGACGACAGGTAGGAGCCAGGGTAGCAACCGCGCATTCAAAGCTGTCGAAGACATGTGCCTTCCCAGCTATGACCACCTCAAAGGTCTTATCGTATTCATTGCCACACAGTTCACATTGTGCCATACTCGTTCCTCCTTGTACTAGAAAATACTTGTAATACGTTGCAGGATGTGTTCTGACTCGCTCGTTGTCAAGAGTGAATCTGACCCATCCATGGAAAGTAATAAGAGCGTACCTGCTTCTCATAGCAGCGAACAGGAAGTTTCGAACCGCCTAATATCAGTATAAGACCTTGACATTACGATCGCATCACTGGGGTTCAGTCACATAAAGGGTATTAAGAAATGACTCACACTAACCCAAGTTCTTTCGCCTTGAGAGCTGCCTGGGTGCGATCGCGCACACCTAGCTTACCGAGGATGTTGCTCATGTGGTTCTTGACCGTGCCCTCGGTAAGGTAGAGGTTCTCTGCGATCTGGCGATTAGAAGCGCCTCTGGCAACCAGCGTAAGTATTTCGCGCTCACGTTCGGTGAGTTGTTCAATGGAGGCTGTAGGGTCGATGTAGCTGGGAGCAGTCGAAATCGAGGGCGCAGTATTTATGGAGGAAGCGAGTGATCTGGCTGGGTTTGAGGATGTAAAGGCAGAGAAGACTTTACTGGCAATGTCGGGCTGTAACAACACCTGCCCGCGCGCGGCAGTACGCACCGTCATCGCCAGTTGTTCGGCAGTGATATCCTTGAGTGAGTACCCTAATGCGCCTGCACGCAGACCGGCGTGAATGAGTTCCGTGTCATCGAACGTCGTCAGGATGACAACGTGGGCTTCGGGCCAACGTTCCTTGATTGCTTTGGTAGCGGCGATTCCATCCATATTGGGCATACGAATATCCATGAGGATCACATCCGGGGGTGTGTTCTGGGCACGAAGGCGTTCTACGGCAGCGAGCGCGGATTCACCGTTGCTGGCCATGTCCACGATCTCAATATCTGGCTCTAACTCAAGCAGCTTGCGAAAGCCTTCCCGTATAAGTGTCTGATCGTCAACGATCAAGACGCGAATGCGAGCTATCATGCCTCGTTCTCCTGGGTGCTCTATTCCCATATAGTGAAAAGCTGGCGAAATGGTTCATACTTTGCGCAGTTCACCAGGAATGTGAGAAACTTCCGGTACAGGCACGCGTACCACTACACGATAGCCGCCCTGCTGGGCCGGACCATATGACACACACCCGCCCAGCAATTCAGTACGCTCACGCAAGCCAATCATTCCAAAACCGTCTCGCTGCTCGGAGTCGATGTTAGAGGTTCCGCGACCATTGTCAAGCACCAGCAGTTCTACTATCTCGTCCTCGTAACGCAGCCGTAGCAGGACTTTGCTCGCCTGTGTGTGTTTGCGAATATTCGTAAATGCTTCTTGCGCCGCCCGGTAGAGCGCGACTGAAATATCCGGAGGGAGCGGAGGTAACTCCGTTTCAAGATCAAGCGTTAAGATTGTTTCTGGCGCATTGCGCTCAAACTCTTTGCCTAGCTGCCTTATTGCTTCGGTCAGGCCCAAAGCCGCGATGCTCATTGGGCGCAGGGCCACAACCGCATTGCGCACTTCCTGCATCGATTGTGCCGCCACTCGACGCGCCTCTGCAGTTTCGACGACGGCACGGGCAGGATCACGCTCCTGCAATTTGCTAATCGTCTCAAGTTGAATGTTCAAAATCGACAGGTAATGGCCCAGCGTGTCGTGTATCTCGCGTGCCAGGCGCGCTCGTTCGCGTACAATTGTGAGTTCTTCTACCTCCATTGCGTAGCTGCGCAGTTGCTCGTGTGCCTGCTTTAATTCAGCATTGGACTCCTCGAGCTGGTGCAATAGCTCCTCGGCACGCTCCTTCTGAACTCCCAGTAGGCGCAGCACTAGTGAAAAGGCCGCAATAAAGCCGAAGGCAGCAAGTAGGGTGAATGAGGACGGATAGAGAGAAGGCCAGTTCAAGTTGTAGATAAGGCCAAGGTTTACCATCGATGCCAGGTAAAGAAGCACACCGGCGATGATAGCCGTACGTAAGGAGAGGACTCCGAAATAGACCGCAGCCGTGACCAGGTAAGGAAGCCAATCCCAGTAAACGCCTGCCAGGCTCAACAGCCCAATTACTATGGCACTTCCCGTCAGCATCCCTAGATTCAATGCCAGTCGCCAGCCGGATACATTGTCCTTGCTCAGCCATCTGAAAATTACGACGTAGAATACCTGAATCGCAGTAAACGCCAGGAAGTTGACCACCGTCAGGTGAGGAGCAGCAAGAACTCCCATCAGGTAACCCAGCGCGACCGCGAAGTAAGCTGCTTTCACTCCAGCGGTGGAGAGAACTTGTTCACTCCCATCCAGAGGAACCGCAATCTTGGTTTTTCGCTGGCTGGACATGAGGAGTACTCCTTCGCACACAAGGATAGACATCCGCTTCTTCGCCATTATAGCACAGGCGTATGAGCACGGGATGTGCAGAAAGTAATAGAGCAGGTCATAGCTAAGACTGTACGAACCATTATCCTTGTCATGGTAAGCCACAAAGACAAAGATATGTCTCCAAAGATGACCAGGGGCACATCCATCGCAAGTAGCAGTATGGCTATACTTAAGGCAGCCAACGACGAAAACACACTGCTCTTGCAACGCTGCAAGAGCCGGTGCGGCTACTCAGTTCAGAGAACAGATAGGAAGATCATGTCTCAATCGAATGTAACTACGAGCGGAGACGGCTCTGCGTCTTGGTGTCCGGCTCATCAGTCTCGATCTGTCAGGCAGAGGACGTTGAACACAGATAACAAGCAGGAAACGATATGGAGGCACGGTATGTTTGATAGAAAGAGCTCCTCACCCCGCAAACGGCAGGACTTAGTGTGCACACCAGCCGCGCTGTGGCTCTGGTGTCTGCCCATCGGATTAGTCATTTTCGCCACAAGTGGGTGGCATGGGTATCAGCTTCCAGCCACGATGACCGGGATAATCGTGACGATTGTCACTGCATGGATGGGCGTGGCATGCTATGTGAATGGTCGCCGCTGTGGACGAACGCACTGCAAGATCGATGGCATCCTGCTCCCACTCCTGAGCCTGGTGGGCGTATTGAACCTCCTGGGAGTCACAGCATTTGGCTGGAATGCGTACTCGGAGGCCGTTTGGATCATTCTCATGATCAGCTTCGTGCCAGAGTTCTTCGGGCTCATCCAACAGCTGCGGCGAGACCGTGAAGTGCGGTAACACCTGCTGTAGCACGTCTTCAGGCTTGAAGCGTTCATAGATGGCCCTCAGGCGATCAATATCCTCGCTGGGTATGGCCCACTGTGTCCGCGAGAATCTACGATGTCTTGCAATTTGTTCGCGGAGTTCCGCACAGATAGCCTCGCGACCTCGTTGCGCAACTCGTGGGTCGCGATGATACCTCTGCTCAAGTAGTTACGAAAGGATGAACGAACGATGATCTCGCAAGAACAGTTAGCAAACACAGCTGCTACTCACTCCGGAGCCGATGTGACGGTAGATGTGTGCAACCTTGTCAAAAGCTATCACCATAAAACCGTTGTGAGGAATGTTTCTTTCGCTGCGCGCAAGGCCGAAATCTACGGAGTACTGGGGCCGAACGGCGCAGGCAAGACGACTACCCTGGAAATGATCGAGGGCATTCGCACGCCCGATTCGGGCACAGCTATTGTGGCAGGATTGGATGTGCGGCGGCAGAAAAGCGCGGTACAGCGCGTCATAGGCGTGCAACTCCAGGCAACTACACTCTTCCCCGAGTTAACGCTGCTGGAAACGCTGCAGTTCTTTGCATCGCTCTATCCAAAAGCGCTTGACCCTCGACAGTTGCTGAGTGATGTGGCATTGGAAGAGAAAGCCAGGGCGCATCCACAGGACCTCTCCGGCGGGCAGCGCCAACGCCTGGCGCTGGCCATCGCGCTGGTCAATGGTCCACAAGTGCTATTTCTCGACGAGCCGACTGCCGGATTAGACCCGCAGAGCCGCCGTATGTTGTGGGATATTGTGCTCAGGCTGCGCGAGCAGGGAAAGACCATTCTGCTGACTACACACTTCATGGACGAAGCCCAGTTGTTGTGTGATCGCATTGCCATTATGGATAATGGACAGATCATTGCGCTGGATACAGCCGCCGGGCTGATTGGCAGGTTGGGCGCGCAGGCCACTATTGATTGTCGGCTGGATGGCAAGGCAACAAAGAGTGACATCGAAGGGCTTGATGGCGTCACCGGAGTGCGTCAGGCCAATGAGCGCTACATCATCTATACCAACGCAATGCAATCCACTCTTGTCGCCCTGCTGGCCTATACCGGTGCAAACGGTATCACGCTTGCCGACCTGCAGGTGCGTGCACCAACTCTCGAAGATGTCTTTCTTGAACTGACCGGGCGCGAATTACGAAGCGAATAGCGCACAACCAGACATTGCATGAACGAAAGGATGTACAACCATGAAGAAAATTCTCACACTCCTATACACCAACTTCATTATGCTGACCCGGCAGCGCGGACTCATCATTTCCAGCCTGGGCCTGGCCATCATCTCTATGCTAGTCTTTGGCTTCCTCTTTGGCGGCAGCGGCTCGCCCAAAACGTTGCTCGGTGTGGTCGATCAAGATCACTCAACCATCTCAGCCAAGATTGTCAGCCAGTTACAGAAATCGGACGCGCTGCAAGTCTATATAGGCAGCAACGACGAAGAACAGCAGGCGCTCAAGGAAGGACACCGCAATGCCATTATCGTCATTCCCCCCGGTTTCGGGCAACAGATGGTACAGGGCGGAGCGCACCTGCAAGTCTTCTATGACCAGGGCAATCCCGTTACGACTGCATCCACCCAGCTAACTGTGAAAGCCATTGTCGATGGTATTAATCGCGCAGTTACCCACCAGCCTGGGCCGGTCACATTGGACCAGCAGGCAGTCGCGGCGAAAGACATACGGCAAATCGATATTATCACCCCTGGCATGCTAGGTATGCTGCTGATGTGGGCCAATCTCGCAGTTGGCATCGAACTGGTTAACTGGCGTGAGATGGGCATCACGAAACGCCTGGCAGCCACGCCACTGCAGCCGCTTGCGATGATCAGCGCGCAGGTCGTGGCCCGGCTGGCACTTTCTCTGATACAGGGAATCATCCTCCTGGCGCTGGCTGCCTTGATTTTCAACGTCCACATCTACGGGAACATCGGCCTGCTGGCGCTTGTGGTCATATTTGGCGCGCTCACGCTGCTGGCTATCGGCTTCGCCATCGCCAGTTTTGTGAAGAAATCCGAGGCAGCCAACTCCGTCCTCCTGCTGGTCAGCTTCCCCATGATGTTTCTGGGCGGCTCGTACTTCGATGTAAATGGCGCACCCAGTTTCTTACAACCGCTCATCCATGCCATGCCGCTCTACTACTTGAATGAGGCCTTACGCCAGGTGATTAATAATGGCGCGGGTTGGGGCTCTATTCAAACAGGAGTACTGGTGATGCTCGCCTGGATCGTTGCTTCGATG
>WNGN01000221.1_pt1 | contig 53019 bp, 53 predicted proteins | sample 5400561 | NCBI WGS metagenome assembly WNGN01 (sample SAMN13153379, study PRJNA577476) | soil metagenome | isolation source: 115 cm soil or saprolite under Garry oak tree replicate 2 | place: USA:California | collected 2016-06-15 | reverse complement strand
CCTTGCCGGCGTCCTCCGGGCCCGCCGCCGCGGCGCCGGCGCCCGTGCCGATCCATCGTGAGCTCTGGCCGCTGTTCGTGCTCATCGCCGCGCTCCTTTTCGTCGCCGAGGGGCTACTCTACTGGCGGCGTCAGAGCGCGGGGCGGCTCCAGGCGCCCGCGAGCCCCGGCGACCGCTGGGCGCTGGCCCTCCGGAGCGCGCTCGTCGTCATCCTCTTCCTGACGCTCGCGCGCCCAGCGCTGCCGCGCTGGGTGGACCGGATGAACGTCGCGTTCCTCCTCGACATGTCGGACAGCGTGAGCCTCGCCGCGCGCGAGCGCGCGTACCGGTTCGTCGCCGAGGCCGTCAAGTCGATGAAGCCGGGCGACCGCCAGAGTCTGATCGTGTTCGGCGACGCCGCGGTCGTTGACCAACAACTCACGAACCGGCCCACGCTGGACCGCCCGAAGTCAGAGGTGGATGGGCGCGGGACTAACATCTTCCAGGCGATCCAGCTCGCCCTCGCGGTGTTGCCCCCCGGGCACGCGAACCGGATCGTGATGCTGACGGACGGGCGGCAGAACGCGGGCAACGCCCTCGCCGGGGCCCAGGCTGCGAAGAACGCCGGGAGCGACATCCACTACGTCGCGGCGCCGCTGACCTTCACGCAGGAAGTGGTGGCGGAGGCGCTCGTGCTGCCGCAGGAGGTCAAGTACGGCGAGCCGTTCCAGGCGAAGGTCGTCGCGTGGAGCTATAAGGACACGCAGGGTCGGCTTTCGCTCTTCCGCAACGGCGAGTTTCTCGGCTCACAGGTGGTCAGGTTCAGCGCGGGCAAGAACGTGTTCAGCTACCGTCAGGCGCTCGACGCGAGCGGCATCCACGTCTACCAGGCGTCGATCGAGGTCGAGGGCGACACGATCGAGGAGAACAACCGTGCCGTCGGCACGGTCGTCGTGCGCGGCCGGCCCCAAGTGCTGCTCGCGGATCGGGACCGGAGCCACGCGCAGTCGCTCGCCGGTGCGCTCCGGTCGCAGAACATCGAGGTCACCGTCGTCGAGCCGCCGCAGCTCCCGACCGATCTGGCGGGCCTGCAGAAGTACGACGGCATCGTCCTCTCCAACGTCTCTTCGCTCAAGCTTACGCGGACGCAGATGACCCACATCCGTGACTACGTCCGGGACGGGGGTGGTGGTCTCCTGATGGTCGGCGGCGAGGAGAGCTTCGGGCTCGGCGGCTACTACCGCACGCCGATCGAGGAGGCGCTGCCGGTCACGATGGAGGTCAAGCAGAAGGTCGAGATCCCGAGCCTGGCCGTCGTGCTCTCGATCGACCGGTCCGGCTCCATGGCGATGGCGACCGACGAGAAGGTCACCAAGCTCGACCTGGCGAAGGAGGCCGCGCACCTCGTCGTGGATCTCCTCGACGAGCGCAACGAAGTCGGCGTCATGAGCTGGGACACCGAGTTCGTCTGGGACGCCCCGGTGAGGCCGGCGAGGGACAGGCAGGCGATCCACCACGCGATTGCCACGATCAAGGCGGGCGGCGGCACGGACGGCTACCCCGCACTCAAGGACGCGTACGCGGTGCTCTTCGACCGGCCCGCGCTCCTCAAGCACGTGATCTTCCTCTCCGACGGCCAGATGACGCGCGGCGACTTCCAGGGCCTGCTGCGGCGGATGGCGAAGGACAAGATCACCGTGTCCACGGTAGCGATCGGCAAGGACGCCGACGTCCAGCTCATGGTGGACATCGCTAAGTGGGGGAGGGGGCGCTTCTACTACACCGAGGACTCGCAGACGATCCCGCGCATCTTCACGCTCGAGACGCAGCTCGCGTCGAAGGCCTCGCTCATCGAGCAGCCGTTCAAGCCTCAGCTCACGTCGCCCAACCACGAGGCGATGCAGGATATCGACTGGAAGAACGTGCCGCCGCTCGGCGGCTACGTGGCGACGACGCTCAAGTCCACTGCCGAGCTGGTGCTGATGAGCCACCAGGAAGACCCGGTGCTCGCGACGTGGCGGTACGGGCTCGGTCGCGCCGCCGCATTCACATCGGACGCCAAGGCAAAGTGGGCGGTCCTCTGGCTCCGCTGGCGCGACTTCAACAAGTTCTGGGCGCAACTCGTCCGGTGGACGCTGCGGAGCGGGTCGCGCAGTGACACGGTGGCGCTCGTCGAGCGCCACGACGACGCCGGCGAGATCGTCGTCGACGCGGTCGATACGAAGGGCGAGTTCATCAATTTCCTCGACTCCCAGGTGGGGGTCGTGGCGCCCAACCGGGAGCGCACGGTGATCGACCTCGAGCAGGTCGGGCCGGGCCGCTACCGCGGGCGCTTCCCGATCACGCAGGAGGGCGTGTACCTGGTCGGCATGTCGCAGCGGCGGGGCGATCGGGTCATCGGCTCGCAGCTGGCGGGCCTGGTGGTGCCGTACGCCCAGGAGCTGCGGGACCTCGGGGTGGACGAGGCGCTCCTCCGCGAGCTTGCGGAGCTCACCGGCGGGTCGGCGCTCGAGTCGCCGCGCGATGCCTTCCTCAAGGCGCGCCGGCAGTCCCGCATCGCGGTCGAGATCTGGCCGTGGCTCGTCGGACTCGTCGCGTTCCTGCTGATCCCGGACATCGCGCTGCGCCGTCTCGGCCCGGGCGCGCTCGCCCGGGTGGTCACCCTCGGTCGTCGGGGCGGGGACCGGAGGGAGGTCCAGTGAGGCGTGCCCGCGAGTCTGGGTGGACGCTCTGGATCCTGGTGCTCGGGAGTCTGATCGCGCTCTCGCTGCCGGTGGCCGCGACGGCGAGCGTCAAGCCACGCGTGCTGCTGATCGTGCCCTTCGACGCGAGCGCGCTCGACCGCGAGGAGCAGTGGGTGGGCGAGGGCGTCGCCCAGATTCTGTCGCTCGGGCTCGCGCAGCATCCGGCGTTCGTCCAGGTCGAGCGCGTGCGTCTGCGGGCGTACGGCCAGCCGGAAGCCTGGGGCGATGCAACGCTCGGTCGGGCCGCCCGCGCCGTGCGTGCCGACGCGGCGCTGTTCGGCTCGGTGACCCGGCAGTCCGCGGAGCTCGTGATCCAGCCGCGGCTTCTCGAGGTCAAGGCGGCCGCGAGCGACACCGTGTCGCTCGACCCGATCACGGTGCCGGAGGGCGAGCTGCTCGCGAAGATCGCGGGCCTGCCGGTCCTCTACGCGCGGGCCCTCAAGGTCTCGCTCACGGCCGCCGAGACCGCGCGGGTCGAGCGCGCGGCGCTGCCGACCCGCTCGCTGCGCGCCTTCGAGCTCTTCGCCCGAGGGGCGATCGCGCTCCAGCGATCCACCCAGGAGGGCAACGAGGCCGCGGTGGACCTGCTCGCGCGCGCGATCGAGACCGATCCGAACTTCGTCGTCGCGCACTACACTCTCGGGGCGGTGCACCAGACGCTCGGCAACCGCTGGAAGGCGGCCGCGCAGTTCCGCGCCTCGACGCAGCTCGACGCGGCCTATCCTGAGCCTTTCAAGGCGCTCGGGGACCTGTTCCTGGCGGCGCCGCGGCGCCTCTTCGATCAGGCCGTCGAGGCGTACAACAAGGCGCTCGAGCTCCGGCCCTTCTACGCCGATGCCCACGTCGGGCTCGGAGACGCGCGCGCCGCCAAGGGTGAGATCGATCCGGCGATCGCGGCGTACCAGAAGGCGCTCGTATTCAACCCGGTCAACCCCAAGGTCTATCTGAGCCTCGGCAAGATCTATTACGCGGAGAAGGGGCTCTACTACGAGTCCGTCAACGCGTACAAGAAGGCCATCGAGCTCGACCCGCAGCTCGTCGAGGCGCGCATGGGGCTTGGCGAGGTCTATGAGGAGAAGGGGCTGTATAAGGAAGCGGTGGAGGAGTACAAGCGTGTGATCGACGTGGAGAGCGCGCACACGGGCGCCCTGTACAACCTCGCCCTCGTCTACGAGAAGATCGACCCCAGGGAGGCGATCGCCCAGTGGGAGCGCTACATCGAGCTCGCCTCACCCCTTCAGTCCGAGAAGGACTGGGTGGACGTTGCCCGGCAGCACCTCCGGAAATTGAAGGGTCAGATCAAAGAATAGCCAGGAGCGCCTGGAGCTTCGCTCGATCGAAGCCGACGACGACCTGACCGTCGACGACGATCACGGGAACGGCCATGCGCCCGGTGAGCCTCACCAGTTCTTCGCGGGCTTCCGCGTTCGCCATCACGTCGACGTCCTCGAACGGCACGCCCTGAGACGAAAGAAACTCTTTCGCCGCTTTGCAGGGCCCTCAGGTGGGGCTCGAATACACGGTGACGGCGTGAGCGCTCATTCGGACCTCCGCGTTTATCTGGCGGGCCCCCGCGCGGCCATAGGTATCATATTTGGGATGCCGCCATCCGCCATATCGTTTCGGGGGATCGCGTGGACGAGCTGAGGAAGGACCCGATGCGGGGCCACTGGGTGCTGATCCGCCCCAAGGGCAAGGGACTGTCCCAAGGCGACTGCCCCTACTGTGCCGGCGCCGAGCACCTCACCGGGCCGGAGATCGCGGCGTACCGCAAGGAGGGCTCCCCGCCGAACGGCCCGGGCTGGACCGTGCGCGTCGTGCCCGAGGGCGACGCGTATTTCCGCATCGAGTGGGAGCTGGTGCGCGAGGGCGTAGGGATGTTCGACATGCTCACGCCGCGCGGCGCCTCCGAGATCGTCGTCGAGTCGCCCCGCCACGACGACACGCTCGCCACGATGGCGCCCGAGGCGCTCGAGGCGGTGCTGTGGATGTACCGCGACCGCCTCGTGGATCTCAAGCGCGACGGTCAGATCCGCGACATCCTCGTCTCGCGGCACCACAAGAAGCCAGGCGTGCCGCTGCATCACCCGTACTCGCGCGTGAGCGCGATCCCGATCGTTTTCGATGAGATGCGCCGCGAGCTCCGCGAGGCGCGCGAGTACTACCAGTACAAGCGGCGCTGTCTTTACTGCGACATGCTCCGCCAGGAGATCGCCGCCGAGGAGCGCGTCGTGCGCCTCACCCCGGCCTTCGCCGCGCTCGTGCCGTACGCGCCGCGCGGCCCGCTCGAGACCTGGGTCCTCCCGCGCCAGCACGGTTGCTCGTTCGAGGAGGGGCTGACCGCGGAGACCGCGCGCGAGCTCGCGCGCCTGCTCTCGGACTACTTCCGCACGCTCGCCTCGGGCGTCGGCGATCCGGGTTACGAGATGGTGCTCCACACGGCGCCGAACCTCCGGTCGCGCATCCTGCAGGGAGACTGGGCGACGATCCGCGATGACTATCACTGGCACCTCGAGGTCGTCGTCCAGCCAGAGCACGTCAACCGGGTCGGCGGGATCTTCGTCAACGAGACGCCGCCTGAGGTCTCCGCCGCCCGGCTCCGTGACGCCTGGCCGCGCGCCGGCGGCTAGGGGTAGAACCCCCGCACCCGGTAGCCTTCCGCGACGCGGCGGACGCCCTCCATGAGCGCGGCCGTCCTGAGGTCGGTGCCTTCCTTGGCGGCGAGCGCCCAGACGCGATTGAAGGCCCGCGTCATGATCTCTTGCAGCCGGGTCGTGATCTCGCTCTCGCGCCAGAAATAGTACTGGAGACCCTGGACCCACTCGAAGTACGAGACGATGACGCCGCCGGCGTTGGCGAGGATGTCGGGGATCACGGTCACCCCGCGGTCACGCAGGATCACGTCGGCCTCCGGCGTCGTCGGCCCGTTCGCCCCCTCCACGACGATTGTTGCCTTGATGCGGTCGGCGTTGTCCGCGTGGATCTGGGAGCCGGTCGCGGCCGGCAGCAGAATGTCGCACGGCTGCTCGAGGAGTTCAGCGTTCGAGACGGGTTCGGTGCCGGGGAATCCCACGACGCTACCGGTCTCGGCGACGTGAGCCTCGAGCTGGCGGATGTCGATCCCGTGCGGGTTGAGGATTCCCCCCTTGACGTCGCTCACCCCAACGATCACGCAGCCCTCGCGCCAGAGCAGGCGAGCCGCGACGCTGCCGACGTTGCCGAACCCCTGGACGATGACGCGCTGCCCGCGGAGCGGTTGAAGGTGGCGCGCCGCCTGGTAGAGGGCGTAGACGATGCCGCGGCCCGTGGCTTCCCGCCGCCCGGCGGAGCCGCCGACGATGAGCGGCTTGCCGGTGACGATGCCCGGGACGGTCTTGCCCTGAGTCATCGAGTAGGTGTCCATCATCCACGCCATCGTCTGCTCATCGGTGCCGAGATCCGGCGCCGGGATGTCGTGATCGGGGCCGATCACGAGCATGATCTCGGCGGTATAGCGTCGCGTGAGGTGCTCCCGCTCGGTCACCGACATTGCCCGCGGGTTGCACCGCACGCCTCCCTTGGCGCCCCCGTACGGTAGACCGACCAGGGCACACTTCCAGCTCATGAGCATCGCCAGAGCTGTTACCTCGCCCAGGTTGACGTCGGCGTCATACCGGAGGCCCCCCTTCGTGGGCCCCAGCACCGTGCTGTGCTGGACGCGATACCCACGGAACACCTTGATATCCTTGCTGTCCATGCGGACCGGGACCGATACCACGAGCGCTCGTCGGGGGTGACGGAGCCTCTCGTGGATGTTGGGGTCCAGATTGAGTCGGGCGGCTACCCGGTCGAGCTGGACGAGGGCGGTCCGGAAAAGGTGGGAGTCGAACTCGGATGTGTCCGTCATCTCGGCCATTTCGCTTGACAGACCCCCTGGCTGATGTAAAGTACGACTGAAAGAGTCGCCGACCGATAAAGTCGCCGTTAAGCGAGGGTCAAGCAGATGCTCCGTTTCACCAAGCGCGCCGACTACGGCTTGATGGCGATTCATTATATCGCCGTTCAGGAAGACGTCGGTGCAGTGAGCGCCAAACGGATCGCCGAGGAGTTTGGCATTCCGCCGGAGCTCCTCGCCAAGATCCTCCAGCGTCTCGCGAAGCGGCGGCTGATCGCGAGCCATAACGGCCCGAAGGGCGGCTACGTGCTCTCGCGCCACCCGAGCGAGATCACGGTGGGCGAGGTGATCCGGGCACTGGAGGGGCCCATCAACATTGTGAGCTGTCTGGACCATGGCGGTTGTCCACAAGAGCCGCGATGCAATCTGCGCCGGCCGGTCCAGAAGCTCCAGGCGGCGATCACCCAGATGCTGGACACGATGAGCCTGGCAGAGCTGACGAACGACGACGTCCCGAAGCTCTTGTCGATCCGGGCCTGAGGGGAGAGGAGACCGAGGCGATGGCCGTGAAGTTCCCGATCTTCATGGATGCGCAGTCGACGACACCGTGCGACCCGCGAGTCGTCGAGGCGATGCTGCCCTACTTCACCGAGAGGTTCGGTCATCCCGCGAGCCGGAACCATCCCTTCGGGTGGGAGGCCGAGGGCGCCGTCGACGCCGCGCGGGCGAAGATCGCGCGCCTCATCGGCGCGCGCGACCCCAAGGAGGTCGTGTTCACCTCGGGTGGCACCGAGGCGATCAACCTGGCGCTGAAAGGCGTCGCCGAGATGTACCGCGAGAAGGGTCACCACATCGTCACGACGGCGATCGAGCAGCGCGCGGGGCTCGACACCTGCAAGCGGCTCGAGCGGCAGGGGTGCGAGGTGACGTCCGTCCCGGTGCAGCCGAACGGCCTCGTGGACGTGGACGACGTGAAGAAGGCGATCACGGACAAGACGATCCTCATCTCGGTCATGTTCGCGAACAACGAGATCGGCACGATCCAGGACATCGCCGCGATCGGGAAGCTCGCGAAAGAGAAGGGGATCATCTTCCACACGGACGCCACCCAGGCGGTCGGCAAGATCCCTGTGAACGCGGAGACAATGGGCATCGACCTCCTCTCGTGCACGGCGCATCTGATCTACGGCCCCAAGGGTGTGGGCGCGCTCTACGTGCGGCGCAAGGGGCCGCGCGTGCGGCTCGCGCCCATGATCGACGGTGGCGGGCACGAGCGCGGCATGCGCTCGGGGACCCTGCCGGTGCCGCTCATCGTGGGCTTCGGGCGGGCGGCGGAGATCTGCGAGGAGGTCATGCCGGCGGAGAGCGCGCGGCTGGGGAAGCTCCGCGACCATCTACAGGATTCGATTCTCGGAAGCGTCGACGAGGCGTACCTCAACGGCGATCCCGAGCGGCGGTTGCCGCACAACCTGAACATCTCCTTCGCCTATGTGGAGGGCGAGTCGGTCCTGATGGGGCTCAACAAGGAGACCGCGCTGTCGTCGGGCTCGGCGTGCACGTCGGCCACCCTCGAGCCCTCGTACGTGATCGCGGCGCTCGGCGCGAGCTCGGAGCTCGCCCACTCGTCGATCCGGTTCAGCCTCCATCGGTTCAACACCGAGGAGGAGGTGGAGTTCGTGGCCGGGCGGACGATCCAGGTGGTGAAGCGGCTCCGGGAGATGTCGCCGCTCTACGAGCTGGCGAAAGAAGGCGTGGACCTGAAGTCCATCCGGTGGAAGGCCGAGTAAGGGGGGATCGGATCATGGCGTACAGCGAGAAGGTCGTCGATCACTACAACAACCCACGCAACGTCGGGTCCTTCCCGAAGGACACGCCGGGCGTGGGCACGGGCCTCGTCGGCGCGCCCGAGTGCGGCGACGTGATGAAGCTGCAGATCAAGGTGGACCTCCAGACCGGAGTCATCGAGGACGCGAAGTTCAAGACGTTCGGGTGTGGCAGCGCGATCGCGTCGTCGAGCCTGGCCACCGAGTGGCTGAAGGGCAAGACGGTCGATGAGGCGGCCAAGATCAAGAACACCGACATCGTGAATGAGCTGAAGCTGCCGCCCGTCAAGATCCACTGCTCGGTGCTCGCCGAGGACGCGATCAAGGCGGCGCTGGCGGACTGCAAAGAGAAGTGGCTGAAGGCGGGCGCCGCCGCGGCGTCCACCACGTGACGATCGAGGAGGGGAGCGCTTTATGGCGGTCGAGTTGACCGAGGCGGCGGCCAAGCAGGTCAGAGAGCTCAAGCGAGCCCAGAACCTGCCGGAGAACGTCTTCCTGAGGATGGGCGTGAAGGGCGGGGGGTGCTCGGGACTCTCGTATTCGTTGGAGTTCGACAGCGAGATCGGGACGCACGACAAAGAGTTCGAGATCGACGGCATCAGGGTCGTTGTGGACAAGAAGAGCTACCTGTACCTCAACGGCACGACGCTCGACTATGTGCAGCAGGGGCTGACAGGGGGGTTCACGTTCCTGAATCCCAGCGCGAAGTCGAGTTGTGGATGCGGCACGTCGTTCTCGGCGTAGCCGGGTCAGTCGAACCACCAAGAACGGGCCCGGCAGAGGGCCCGTTCTTATTTTGACGGCGTGAGCGGGAGGGCGTGAGCGAATGGACCACTTCGAGGTCTTCGGACTTCCGCGGCGGCTCGCCGTCGATACGGCGGAGTTGCAGCGGAAGTTCTACGAGCTGTCGCGGCGGTACCACCCGGACTTCCACCAGGCGGCGCCGCCCGAGGAGCAGGTGCGGGCGCTCGAGGCGTCGGCGGGGCTGAACGCTGCCTACCGAACCCTCCGGGACCCGATCGCGCGCATCGAGTATCTCGTGCGCCTCGAGGAGGGCCGCGACACGAAGGAGGGCGCCACGGTCAAGCCCAAGGCCCCGCCCGAGCTGCTAGAAGAGATGTTCGAGATCCAGGAGGCGCTCGCGGAGGCCAAGGCGGGCGGCCTCGACGAGGCCGGCCGCGCCGCGCTCGTCGTCCAGCGCGACCGCCTGATGGCGCGGTTGGGGGACGAGGAGACCCGGCTCGTCGGGCCTCTCAGTCAGGGGTGGGACGCCTCCCAGCCGGCGGAGCGGCAGCGCGTGCTCGCTGCCATGAAGGAGGCGCTGGCGATCCGCGCGTACCTCCGCACGGTGATCGACGACCTGAACGACGCCCTCGGGGAGAGCCAGGAAGGCTATGTCACGTATCGTCGGCATTGACCTCGGGACCACGAACAGCCTCGTCGCGTACGTCGACGAGAAGACGGGGCTCTCGCGGGTGATCCCCGACGGGGAGGGGCGCGTGCTCCTGCCGTCGGTGGTGTCGTTCACGGACGAGGGCGTGGTGGTCGGTGACGCCGCCAAGCGGCTGCTCGTCCGGCGGCCGGCGGCGACGGTCTACTCCGTCAAGCGGCTCATGGGACGAGGGTACGAGGACGTCAAAGAGGAGCTCTGCTACCTCCCGTTCAAGGTTGCCCCGTGCGACGGGATCGTGAGGATCCAGGTGGGCGATCGCGAGGTGACGCCGCCCGAGGTGTCGGCGATCGTCCTGAAGTCGCTCAAGGAGCGCGCCGAGGCGCACTTCGGGGAGCCGGTCGAGAAGGCCGTCATCACCGTCCCGGCCTACTTCAACGATAGCCAGCGCCAGGCGACGAAGGACGCCGGGCGGATCGCCGGCCTCGACGTCGTGCGCATCGTCAACGAGCCGACCGCGGCGTCGCTCGCCTATGGGCTCCATCGCCTCAAGGAGGGCGTCATCGCCGTCTACGACCTCGGCGGCGGGACCTTCGACATCTCGATCCTGCGCGTGAAGGACGGCGTCTTCGAGGTGCTCGCGACCAACGGCAACACCCACCTCGGTGGCGACGACTTCGACCGCGCGATCGTCGTGTGGCTCCTCGACGACATCCGCTCCAAGCACGGCGTCTACCTCGGGCGCGACAGCGAGGCGATGCAGGAGCTGCGCCTGGCGGCCGAGGCGGCCAAGGTCCGCTTGTCCACGGAGGAGCGGACGACGCTCACGATCCCGTTCGAGGGGTTCACCTACCACCGCGAGATCACGCGCGCCGAGCTGGAAGGGCTGATCGGCAAGCTCGTCGACTCGACGCTCGGGCCGTGCCGCATGGCGCTCGCCGACACCGGCCTCGCGCTGTCGGACATCGACGAGGTCGTCCTGGTCGGCGGCTCGACGCGGGTGCCGCTCCTCCGGCGCCGCGTCCAGGAGCTGTTCGGCAAGACGCCGCACAGCCAGCTCAACCCCGACGAGGTCGTGGCGCTCGGCGCGGCAGTCCAGGCGCACATCCTGGCGGGCGGCATCACGAGCATGCTCCTCCTCGACGTGACGCCGCTGTCGCTCGGCATCGAGACGCTCGGAGGCATCGTGAGCGTGCTGATCCCGCGCAACACGACGATCCCGACGAGCGCGCGCGAGATGTTCACGACGTCGGTGGACGGGCAGACCGTCGTCGACCTGCACGTCGTCCAGGGCGAGCGCGAGCTCGCCAAGGACTGCCGTTCGCTCGCCCGCTTCGAGCTCCGCGCGATCGACCCGATGCCGGCGGGGATGCCGAAGATCGAGGTCACGCTCCTCATCGACGCCAACGGGATCTTGCAGGTCCAGGCCAAGGAGCTGCGGACCGGCAAGGCGGCGTCGATCGAGGTGAAGCCGACCTACGGGCTCACGGAGGCCGAGGTCGAGCGGATGGTCGAGGAGTCGTTCGCCTATGCGGAGGCCGACGTCGAGGCGCGGCTCCTCATCGAGACGCGCAACGAGGCGGACACGGTGATCACCCACGTCGAGCGGGCACTGCGCCAGGGTGCCGACCTGGTGGGCGAGGAGGAGCGCGGCCGCATCCGGACGGCGCTGGAGGCGCTCCGCGCCGCCCGGCAGACGGACGACCGCGACCGCATTCGCGAGCTGACGACTGAGCTGAACCGCGCGACCGAGCACCTCGCGGACGTGATGATGGACGCGGCGCTCAGGGGGGCGCTCGCCAGCAAGCGCGCAGCGGAGATCATGGAGTCCACGTCGTGACCACGTACAAGGTCACGTTCCTACCTTTGAACGTCACCGTGGAGGTGGACCCCGCCAAGTTCCCGCTGCAGGAGGACGGCCTGCCCGGCTCGATCCTGGACATCGCGCTGGGGAACAACATCGATCTGCAGCACAACTGCGGCGGCAAGTGCGCCTGCACGACTTGCCACGTGATCGTCCGGTCGGCGGCGGAGAACCTCTCCAAGATGGAGGAGGACGAGGAGGACCGGCTGGACACCGCCGAGGGGCTGACGCTCCATTCGCGGCTGGGCTGCCAGGCCGTCGTCGGCGGCGACGTCGTGGTCGAGATCCCGCCGTCCGGACGCGGCGGCCACAAGGCTCCCGAGTGAACCGGCGGGGAGGACGCGCATGGGCTTGACCTGGAAGGATGCCGAGGAGATCGCGATCGCCCTGAGCGAGCGTTATCCGGACACGGACCCGCTCACGGTGCGGTTCACCGACCTGCACCGCCAGGTGACGGAGCTGCCCGGTTTCTCGGACGACCCGAAGGCGTCGAACGAGGGCCTCCTGGAGGCGATCCAGATGGCCTGGCTCGACGAGCACCGGGACCGATGAGCGGCACAGGGCGGGAGCGGGGGGCCCTCCTCGAGCACGCTAGCCGCAACACGCGAGGCCTGCTCAGTGCACCGCGGTCCTGGCTGCCCCCAGAAGCTACGGCTCTCAGAGCGGTCCCCGCTCCCGCCCCCGTCGGTCTCGGCACCTCGCGCCTACCAGGTCACCACCCGGTCGGACTCGAAAATCAAGTCGAGGAGCTGGGAGTAGGAGAGCTCGCTTCCGACGTGCTGAATCGCCACGCCGGGCGGCAGCGCGGGCGCGATGCCGCCGGGCAGGAGGGCAACCGTGACGCGGTCGCCGGCGCCGACGTGCTGCTCGATGACCGTGCGCGCGAGCGCGGCGTCGGCGCTCTTGATCAGGTGGAGGATCGTGGCCATCAGAACGCCAGCACCCGCCGGCTCTGCCGGACGAGGTCGGCGATACGCTCAAGGCTCACGGGGACGATGGGGTGCCCGTCGGCGTTCCAGTCGGGGTCGGCGGGCACCGCCGTCTCCTCGACGTGGAAGGGGATGCCGAGCGCCTTGAGGTTGCCACGGAACTTCGCGATGTCGTCGCCGTCGACTAGCTCGTCGGTGTCGGCGTCGAGCAGGTGGACGCCCGGGCCTCGGAGCACGAACGTCACCTCGTTCTCGCCGGAAACGACGCCGAGCCCGATGCGCATCGCCTCGTTGGCGCGGTGCGAGGCGCGCGGATCGAGCCCGATCAGCACGAGCACCGGCTGGTTGTCGTCCACGGGCTCAGTTGAGCGCGATGAAGCGATCGGTGCCGTTGATCAGGTCGGTGAGCACGACCAGGCCGCAGTACGTGAGGCGGTCCGAATCGCGCAGCGGGATCCCGCGCTTCTGGCAGCCGTACGCGCACACGAACAGCTTCGCGCCGCTCTCGGGCAGGGCCCGGATGCGTGGATCGTCGAGCGCGCGGACGCCCTCGTCGATGAGGTAGAGGTATACGGCGGCGCCCCGGTGGAGTGCCGCCTCGGACAGCCCGATCGCGGTCTCGAGGTTTCCATGCTCGAGGCCCGTGGACAGGAGCACGCCAAGTTTTTTCTTCGCGAGATCCATCGCGGATCGAGCGTAGCACCGTAAGAAATGGAGAGCAACCGCATGAGCCGCCACGTGTACCTCGATCACAACGCCTCGACCCCGATCCATCCCGAGGTCGTCGCTGAGATGCTCCCGTATTTCTCGGAGATCTTCGGCAACCCCTCGAGCATCCACGCCTTCGGACGCGAGGCACGGGACGGCGTCGACCGCGCCCGGGAACGGGTGGCGCGCTTCCTCCGCGTCTCGCCCCAGGAGATCGTGTTCACCTCGGGCGGGACGGAGTCGGACAACTTCGCGGTGAAGGGGCTCGCGGCCGCGCGCGGCAAAGGCCACCTCATCACGTCGAAGGTCGAGCACCACGCCGTGCTCCGGACGTGCCAGGCGCTCGAGGCGCAGGGATTCGACGTCGCCTACGTCGGAGTCGACGAGCATGGGATGGTGAATCCCGATGACGTCCGCCGCGCCATCCGACCCGACACGATCGCGATCAGCATCATGCACGCCAACAGCGAGGTGGGGACGATCCAGCCGATCGCGGCGATCGGCCGCATCGCGCGCGAGCACGGGATCCCGCTCCACGTCGACGCCGTCCAGACCCTCGGCAAGGTCCCTCTCGACCTCGACGCCTTCGGGGTCGATGTGCTGTCCTTCTCGGGCCACAAGATCTATGGACCCAAGGGCGTCGCCGCTCTCTGGATCCGCAAGGGCACCCGCATGGTCGCGATCCAGCACGGCGGCGAGCACGAGCGGAGGCGGCGCGCGGGCACGGAGAACGTGCCCGGAATCGTCGGCCTCGGCAAGGCGGTGGAGGTGCGGGCGCGTGACATGCACGCGGAGGCCGAGCGCCTCACCGCACTGCGGGACCGCCTGATCGACGGCGTCTGCGCGCGAGTGCCCGAGGTGCGGCTCTCCGGCCACCCGACCCAGCGGCTGCCCGGTACGGCGAGCTTCCTCGTCCGACACGTCGAGTCGGAATCCATCGTCCTCGGGCTCGATCTCAAGGGCATCGGCGTGTCGGCCGGCTCGGCATGCACCGCGGGCAACATCGAGCCGTCGCACGTGCTCGTGGCGATGGGTGTCCCGCTCGACTGGGCGATGGGCGCCGTGCGCTGCTCGCTCGGCCGCTCGACGACGGCAGAAGACATCGACTACGTGATCGAGTGCATGGAGCCGCTCGTGCGGAAGCTCCGGCAGGCGATGCCGGTCGGCGCCGCATGAGGTATAGCCCGACGCTCGTGGACCACTTCCTCAACCCCCGCAACGCGGGCCTCATGCGTGACCCCGACGGCATCGGCGAGGACGAGTACGCGGGCTGCGGCGACCTCACGCGCTTCTTCCTGCGCGTGCGCGACGGCCGAACGGTCGAGGTGCGCTTCCAGACCTACGGGTGCGGCCCGACGATCGCGGCGGCGAGTGTCGCGAGCGAGCTCTGCCGGGGGCGGACGGTGGACGAGCTTGGCCACCTCGAGGCGGAGGAGATCGAGGGGGCCCTCGAGTGGCTGCCCGAGGACCGCAAGCACGCGGCCGAGATCGCCGCGGGCGCGCTCCGGGCGGCCGCGCGTGATCATCTGAGCCGAGGGCGGCGTGATGTTTGACGCCCTCCGCCGTGACGTCCGAGCGGTGCGCGAGCGCGACCCGGCCGCCCGCTCGGCGCTCGAGGTGCTGCTCTGCTACCCGGGCGTGCACGCGCTCGCCTTCCACAGGCTGGCGCACCGGTTCTGGAACCGCGGCTGGCTGACGACGGCGCGGTTCATCTCGCACGTCGAGCGGTTCCTCACCGGCATCGAGATCCACCCGGCGGCGAAGCTCGGACCCGGCCTCTTCATCGACCACGGCATGGGCGTCGTGATCGGTGAGACCTCAGAGGTAGGAGAGAACGTGACGATCTACCAGGGCGTGAGCCTGGCGGGGACGAGCCTCAAGCGCGAGAAGCGCCACCCCACCCTCGGGAACAACGTCGTCGTCGGCGCCGGCGCCAAGATCATCGGTGGGTTCAAGATCGGCGACGGCAGCCGCATCGGCGCCGGCTCCGTGGTTGTCCGCGAGGTGCCGCCGAACTCCGTTGTCGTCGGCGTTCCGGGCCGGGTAACATATCGCGACGGTCGGCGGGTCGCGGGGGAGATCGACCTCAACCAGACGGACCTTCCGGACCCCTTGAGCAAGGGGATCGAGCAGCTCGCCGAGCGGATCCGCACGCTGGAGGCCGAGCTCGAGACGCTGCGAAAGAAGATGGAGGAGGAGCGCCCGTGACCCCGAAGGACGTCCTGAGCCTCAAGGAAGCCTCGACGTACCTCGCGATGGACGAGACGACCCTGGCGCGGCTCGCAACGGAGCGCCGCATCCCGTCGCTCCAGCACGAGGGAAGCTGGGTGTTCTCGAAAAAGTCGATCGACAAGTGGCGGAGCCAGCAGCAGCGGCGCACGTGATCCCCCGCGAGCACGCCTGGTCGATCCTCACCGAGTTCACCAAGAGCGACAGCCTCCGCAAGCACGCCCGCGCCGTCGAGGCCTCGATGCGGGCCTACGCGGCGAAGCACGGCGAGGATCCGGACACGTGGGGGGTGGCGGGCATGCTCCACGACTTCGACTACGAGGTGCACCCGCGCGCCCCGCACCATCCCATGAAGGGCGGCGAAATTCTCCTGGTTCGCGGCGTGCCGCTCCAGATCGTCTACGCGGTTCTCGCCCACGCGGACTACTCCGGGATGCCCCGCGTCTCGCTCCTCGACCGGGCCCTCTACGCGTGCGACGAGCTATCGGGCTTCGTCCACGCGGTGGCGCTCGTTCGCCCCGGCCGCGTCATCACCGGGCTCGAGCCGCCCTCGGTCCGGAAGAAGCTCAAGGACAAGGCGTTCGCGCGCACCGTCAACCGCGACGACGTCTACCGCGGCGCCGCCGAGCTCGGCGTCGATCTCGACGAGCATATCGCGTTCGTCATCGCCGCGCTCACCGGCGTCGCCTCCGAGATCGGTCTCGCCCGTGCGTGACTCTCCGACGCGCCCGGGGCGTGTGCTCCTCGATCACGCTCGCTGAGCCGCGCGCGAGGGCCTTTCCCTGAGACACGGGTCTCCGAGCGCGCAGCCCGGCCCCGGCGCCGCGTCCATCCGAGCGATCGCACATGTCGATATGGACGCCTTCTACGCGTCGGTCGAGCAGCGCGATCAGCCCGACTTGCGGGGGCGGCCGGTCATCGTCGGTGCCGATCCGAAGGGGCGTGGCGTGGTCTCGGCAGCGTCCTACGAGGCGCGCCGCTTCGGCGTCCGCTCGGCGATGCCGATCTCCCGCGCAGCCAGGCTCTGCCCGCACGCCGCCTTCCTCCCGGTGGACATGGCCAAGTACCGGGCAGTCTCCGTGCAGATCATGGGCATCCTGGCCGACTTCTCGCCGCTCGTCGAGCCCGTATCGGTGGACGAGGCGTTCATCGACCTCACCGGGACCGAGTCCCTCTTCGGGAGTCCGCTCGAGGCCGTGCGACGGATCAAACAACGGATCCGCGACGAGACGCAGCTGACCGCCTCGGCTGGCCTCGCCGCGAACAAGTTCGTCGCGAAGGTCGCCTCCGACCTCCAAAAACCCGACGGCCTCGTCGCGGTCGCAGCAGGCGGGGAGGCACGCTTCCTCGCGCCGCTCCCCGTTGATCTGATCTGGGGAGTCGGCCGCGTGACGGCGAAGGCCCTCGGAGACCTTGGCCTTGCCACGATCGGCCGGCTTCAGACGATGCCGCGCTCCGTCCTGGCGAGGCGGTTCGGAAAGCACGGCGAGCACCTGCACGACCTCGCGTTCGGCCGCGACGACCGTCCCGTCGAGCCCTTCGGTCTGCCGAAGTCTGTCGGGGCCGAGGAAACATTCGACGCTGACTGCACGGACGCCGAGCTCTTCAGGACGACGCTCAGAGCCCAGGCCGAACGGGTCGCCGCCGAGTTGAGAGAAGGGGGCTTCGCGGCCGCGCGCATCACGCTCAAGCTCCGATTGGCGCCCTTCGAGACGCATACCCGGAGTGCCACGGGGGAGCCGACGCAGGACGGGCTCGAGCTCTACCGCCGGGCGCGCGTGCTGTTGGAGCGCGAGCGGGTGACACGCCCGGTGCGGCTCATCGGCCTCTCGGCGGGGCGCCTCGGGCCTGCGGGCCTGGGCCAGCTCGGGCTCTTCGATCCCCACGCCGTGCGCCGCGAACGGCTCGCGCGGGTGGTTGACCGGCTCACAGAGCGCTTCGGCGAGGGCGCCGTGATCCCCGCGACCCTGCTGCCGCAGAAGCGCGATGTCCCGCCGCCCGGTTAGAGACCGCCCACGAGAGACGGAAGGAAAGAAGACAATGCCAAAGAAACTCACAGGCAAGATCGCATTGGCCGCTCGCCTGCCCAAGGGGTTCACCGAAAAGAGCGCCAACGTGAACGGGGTGAGAATCAACTACAAGATCGGGGGCCGCGGGTCGGTGGTCGTCCTGATCCACGGCTACGCCCAGACGAGCCACATGTGGACGCCGCTGATGCCCTTGCTCGCGATGTCCCACACCGTGATCGCTCCCGACCTGCGCGGCGCAGGAGGCTCTGAACGCACGCAGGATGGATACGACAAGAAGACGCTGGCAAAGGACATTCGAGGTCTCGTACATCAGCTCGGCTATGAACAGGTGCAGGTGGTTGGGCACGACATCGGCCTGATGGTGGCGTATGCATACGCGGCACAGTATCCCGCTGAGGTCAGTAAGGTCGTCCTGATCGATGCGTTCTTACCGGGTGTCGGCAATTGGAAGGACGTCTGGCTGCTGCGCGACCTCTGGCACTTCCACTTCTATGGCCCCACGCCCCTCGCGTTGGTCAAGGGGCGGGAACGCCTCTACTTCGAACACTTCTGGAATGACTTCGCCGCCGACAAGACCAAGTCGGTACCCGAGCCGGATCGTCGAATCTACGCCGCAGCCTACGCGCGAGCGGACGGCATGCGGGCGGGCTTCGAGTATTTCAGGAGCTTCGAGCAGGACGCCAAGCACTTCGCAACATTTTCGGCAACCAGACTGAACATGCCCTTCCTCGTCCTTACTGGTGAGAAGGCCTCTGGCACGTTCCTCATCGACCAAGCGAAGATGGTCGCGACCAATGTGTCCGGCACCGTGGTGAAGAACTCCGGTCACTGGCTCATGGAGGAGGCCACCGAACAGGTCGTCCCGGTCATCGTCGCGTTCCTCAAGTGACGGCATCATTCATCCTTGTTCTCGTGGGGCATGTCAGGCAATGTTCCTGGCGCCTGGTACTCCTCGTGCGTCCCGAGGAGCTTCTCGGCAACGGAGGTGACCCCTGACAACCGTCCTGCTCGCTCCCGAGGTTCGTGGCCGCCGCGCCTGGGTGCAGGGCACGATCTCGGAGTCCGATTGGATGGTGCCCTTCCCGAAGGCCGCCGTGGACGAGCTGGAGCAGGCGCTCCAGAGACTCCGCCGCGATCCGCTGCCGCTTCTGCTCCTCTCGCCGGCGCAGTTCGCTCTGTCGGCCTGCGCGGCAGTGATGACCGCGGTGGGACGGAAGCTGCGCCGGGGCGTCGGGCTTGCCGTGATCGACCGCATCCCGGTAGAGCGTTTCTCGGTGGACGAGAACTGCGCGCTCTACTGGTTGCTCGGGTCGCTCCTCGGCCGGCCGGTCGCGCAGAAGTGGGACGGCACGATGATCTACGACGTCCGGGACACGGGGAAGGCGCTCGAGTACGGGGTGCGCCGCTCGGTGACCAACCTGGAGCTTCAGTTCCACACCGACGCTCCGTGGCTCGCGCTCCCTCCCGAGCGCGTCGGGCTGCTCTGCCTGAGCCCGGCGCGCGAGGGCGGGGTGAGCCAGGTCGTCAGCCTCGCCACGGTGCACAACGAGCTGCGGCGCCGACGTCCTGATCTCCTCCCGCGGCTCTATCGTCCGTTCCCCTGGGACCGCCAGGCCGAGCATGCGCCCGGTGACGACAAGGTCGCGTGGCAGCCGGTGTTCCACTCGGCCGGCCGGGACCTCGTGGCTCGCTACAACGAGACCCTGATCGGGAACGCCGAGACGCTGACGGGCGCGCCGTTGGATCGCGAGGGACGAGAGGCCCTAGCCGGAATGCGCGCGATCGCCGACTCGCCAGAGCTCCGGGTGGAGTTCACGATCGAGAAGGGACAGATCCAATATCTCAACAACCTTTGGATCGCCCACAGCCGCACGGCGTTCAAGGACGCCGAGGAGCCCTACCTCAAGCGCCACCTGATTCGCTTGTGGAGCCGTGACGAAGGGCGCCGGACCTTCCACGGTTAGTCGCGCCGCTCCAAACTATTCCGTTTTTTCGCCTTTGAGCCTCTGCTCTTGAGCGAGCGCCTGGCCCAAGCCGTTCTGGGCTTCGGCAAGGCCAGGCGTGATGCGCAGAGCCTTGCTGTAGTGCTCGATCGCCTCGCTCGGCTTGCCCAGGTCAATGAGTGCCGAGCCCCAGTTGGTGTGGGCGAGGGCATCGTCAGGATGGATGCGCAGGGCCTGCTGGAAGTGCTCGATCGCCTCGCTCGGCTTGCCCAGGTCAATGAGTGCCGAGCCCCAGTTGGTGTGGGCGAGGGCGTCGTCAGGATAGATGCGCACGGCCTGGCGGAAGTGCTCGATCGCGTCGGCCAGCTTGCCCTGCTGGATGAGCGCGACGCCCAAGTTCGTGTGAGCGGAGGGCTCGTCAGGTCTGAGTTGTAGGCCCTTCTGGAAGTGCTCGATCGCCTCGGTCGGCTTGCCCTGCGCACTAAGCACAATGCCGAGGCTGAACTGAGCTAAGGAAGAGTTGGGGTGAATTGCAACGGTATAGGTCCATAGCCTCTCGGAGTCATGCCAGATCTGGACCTGGTTCCAAGTGAGAACTCCCAACCCGGCGACGACACATATGGCAACGCCTGCAATCGGTAAAGTTGTCGGTGTCCCTGTCGTCGACGTTCTTGAGATTCGCCAGCAGAACAACAGGCAAGCGCCGGCCAAGATCGCCCATCCGAGGCTTGCCAGGTAGGTATATCGATCAGCAGCGATCTGCGGGCCGCTCTGAAAGATCCCGAGCACCGGCAAGAGGACCACCACGTAGGCCGACCACGCCGCTGGCAGGCCCGGCACTCGCCGGCGGAGGGCCAGGGCGATCGCCGTGATGGCGAGAACCATGGTGTAGCTCAGGACGAACGGCATCGCCCATGGGTTCACTATGGGCGACAGCGGGTAGAGAGGCGACAGGTTCAAGGGCACGACCATCTTCCAGAGGTAGAAGCTCAAGCCGTATGCTGAGACCGCCACCCTGCCCGGCACGCTCAGTTGAGCCAGCGAGGCTGCGGCGTGGACAGAAAGCTGCGCCATGACTGCGATGGCAGCTGCCGCAGTCGCCAGGAGCACGAACGGGATCTTCTCGACGTAGACCCGACGCGCGGGCTCGCTCCACCACCCGATGGCCCCGCCGAGGCGGCGGAGGGGATAGACGTCCAGGATCAAGAGCACGATCGGAAGATTCACGACCATCGATTTGGACAACAGCGCGCAGGCGAACAAGCCAACGGCCGCCCAGTACCACCCTCGGCCGCGCTCCCCGCGCTCGCAGGTCCGGAGGTAGATGAGGATCGCCGACAGGTAGAAGAGTCCCGAGAGCACATCGCGCCGTTCGGTGACCCACGCCACGGATTCAACGCGCAGGGGATGGATCGCGAACACGAGGGCGGCAAACCCGGCGGAGAGAACCAGCTCCGCTTGCCTTCGGTCACCTGGATCGGGCAGACCCAGCCCCAGAATCCGAAAGGCCACGAAGTAAAAGAGGACCGCATTCGCGGCGTGCAGGAGGAGATTGGTCAGATGGTAGCCGAGGGGGTTCATGCCCCAGAGCACGTAGTCCAGGCCGAGGGTCATCCACGTCAGAGGAATGTAATGACCCAGGTGCGTGGTCCACATCCACCGGAGGTGGATCCAGCCGAGCCCCCGATAGTGAGGGTTGCCTAAGAAGTTTTTGTGATCGTCCCAGCGCAGAAATTGGTTTTGCAGCGCTGGCAAGAAAGCAGCGGAAGTGACAAGGACAATCAGCACTGGGATCAGCCAGGAGACCCATCGCTGGGGTAACGCGCGGGCGCGCGGCTCACGGCGCTCGCGCTCGGGCAGTTGCGGGCGGTCTTTGCGCCGTGGCACGAGTGATAGCCCTCTTCTTAGCACCCTACATGATTTCGCCCCTCGCTCGGGTATCCTTCCTGGGTTTGCCATCGAGCTGGCGCTTCGGCTCACGATCGAGAAGGGACAAATCCAGTACCTCAACAACCTTCTTTGGATCGCCCACAGCCGCACCGCGTTCAAGGATGCCGAGGAGCCTCTTTTAGCTTCACACTATTCCGTTTTTTCGCCCTTGCGGTTGTGGTCCGCGTCCCTCTTGCCCTTGTCGAGTCCCCGGAGGGCATTGAGCAGGTCGAACCGGGCGGCGTCGTGAGGATTGATGTCCGGCGCCCGCTGGAAATGTTCCATCGCCTCGGCCAGCTTGCCCTGTTGAAGGAGCGCGACGCCCAAGTTGTCATAGGCGCCGACATAGTCAGGCTTGATGCGCAGGGCCTGTCGGTAGTGTTCGACCGCCTCGGCTAGTTTGCCCTGCTGAGCGAGCGCAGCGCCCCAGTTGTAGTGGGCTTCGGCGAAGTCAGGTCTGATCCGAAGAGCCCGCTGGAAGTGCTCGCTCGCCTCGGCCAGCCTGCCTTGCCGGGCGAGCGCATCGCCCCAGTTGTTGAGAGGTTCGGCGAAATCCGGTCTGATCTCGAGGGCCCGCTGGTAGTGCGAGACCGCGTCGGCCAGCTTGCCCTGCTGAGCGAGGACCACGCCCCAGTTGTAGTGGGCGATCGAAGACTTTGGGTCAACGGTCAGCGCCTGGGTCCAAAGTCTCTCCGAGTCACGCCAGACCTGGACCTGGTTCCAGGTGAGAACTCCCAGCCCGACGAGAACGCAGGCGGCAAGCCCGGTAGACAGGAAAGGTCGCCGTCGCCACCCGGAGAGCAGGCTGGCACCCGCCAATATCGCCCATCCTAGGCCGGCGAGGTAGGTGTAGCGATCGGCGGCGATTTGCGGGCCATTGTGGAAGATCCCCAGCACCGGGAGGAGGATCGCCACATAGGCTAGCCCGGCCGCCGACAGGCCCGGCACACGACGGTGGCAGGCGACCGCGAGCGCGGTGAGAGCGACCACCCCGCCGTAGCTCAGGAGGAACGGCGTCGCCCATGGACTCACCGTGCGCGGCAGTTCGTAGAGCGGCGAGAGGTTCACGGGCACGATCATCTTCCAGAGGTAGAAGCACAAGCCGTGCGCGGAGATCGCCAGCCTGCCGAGCACGGTCAGGTCAGCCAGGGACTCCGTGTTGTGGATCTGAAACAGCGCAACGAAGGCGATGGCGGAGGCGCCACCGCCCAACAGGACGAACGGGATCTTTTCCAGGTAGACCCGACGCGCAGGCTCGCTCCACCACCCCATGCGCCCCCCGAGACGCCGAAGCGGATAGACGTCGAGAATCAGCAACACGGCTGGAAGACTCACGGCCATCGATTTGGACAACAGCGCGCAAGCGAACAAGCCGACGGCACCCCAGTACCAACCTCGGCCCCGCTCCCCGCGCTCGCAGGCCCGAAGGTAGGCGAGGATCGTCAGCAGGTAGAAGAGCCCCAAGAGCACATCGCGCCGTTCTGTGGCCCAGGCGACGGATTCCGCGCGCAGGGGATGCAGGGCGAAGAGGAGGGCGGCAAAGCCCGCGGAAAGAGCCAAGCCCGCTTGACCTCGGTCATCCGGATCGGGTACAGCCAAACTCAGGATCCGGCGAGCCACTAAATAAAAGACGGCCGCACTGGTGGCGTGCAGAACCAGGTTCGTCAGGTGATAGCCGAGCGGCTCCAGGCCCCAGACCAAGTAGTCCAGGCCGAAGCTCATCCAAGTCAGGGGAAGCCAGTGGCCCATGTAAAACGTGGTCCACATCCAGCGAATCTGGGTCCAGCCGAGCCCACGATAGTGAGGGTTGTCCAGGAGGTTGTGATGATCGTCCCAGTCCACGAACTGGTTGTTCAGTGTGGGGAGGAACGCAGCGAAGGTGACGAGAGCAGTCAGCACCGGCACCAGCCAGCCCCATCGTTCGGGTAATGCGCGGGCGAGCGGCTCACCGCGCTCGGGCTGGGAGAGGTGCGAGCGTTGGAGCTTCAGGGCCGCTTGCAGCTTGAGAGACTTGCTCTTGCGGCTCATGGCGCAGGGCGCTCCCGCTGGTCTTTCGCCGTGGCGACGGTGACAGCCCTCTTCTTAGCACCCTACATGATTTCGCCCCTCGTTCTGGTATCCTCCCTCGGTTTGCCATCCACATGGCGCTTCGGCTACACTCGCTGAACAGCGGTTCATTTCTCCCAGAGGAGCCTCGATGGAACGTCCGATCGCCTACGACAAGCTCGCGCGGGAGGACCGGTGGGTGCGGATGCGCGCCCGCGAGGTGGCGGAGCTGAAGATCGAGCAGGCGCTCCCGCCGTTCCCCGACCTCTCTACCCAAGACTCGATCCGGGAGCGGGTCCACGGGATTCTCGTGGGCGAGATGCAGGCGATGGAGGGTGCCGGGCGGACCGTCTGCGACTTTCCCGACGCGGGGTGGGAGTTCACGATGGATATGGCGCGCCAGGTCTGGGACGAGTCGCGCCACGTCGAGATCTATCTACGCCTCCTCGAGCACCTGGGCGGCTACCCGGGGGAGTTCCCCGAGACCACCATCCTCTGGCGATGCGCGTGCGCCGAGGACGCGGCGGCGCGGGTGGCCGGCGTCAATCGCGGGCTCGAGGGGCTCGCGTGCGACGTCTTCAACCAGCTCGTCCATATCGCTGGGAAGCTCGGCGACCCGATTCTCGAGCGCGCCGTCGAGTTTGTCCTCGCCGACGAGATCACCCACGTGCGGATGGGGTCCAAGTGGCTCACGAAGCTCACCGAGGGGGATCCCGAGCGCCGGCGGAAGGCGATCGAGTTCCAGGAGAACATCGACGAGCGCTTCAATCTCGGCGGGGTCCGGCGGGAAGGGGACCACGAGGCCGTGTCGATCTCCATCGCCACGGACGTGCGGCGCATGGCCGGCTTCACCGAGGAAGAGATCGAGCGCCTCATCAAGACGACCCAGCGGTCGCAGGTCTACTAGCGCGTGACACCCCTGCTCACGGGGCACTTCTCGGTCGACCACTCCGCCCGTCTGATGCGCAACTATCGCTACGCCGTCGAGCGTGCGATGCGCGCGTTGGGCGGCTGGATCGCGCTCACGCCCGAACTCTCCGCGAAGCTCCTGTTGGGACGTCACGTCTGGGACCTCGCCCAGCACGCGGACGCCTTCGGCAAGCGCCTGCCCGAGCTGCGCGCCCACGCCCAGGTCTCGGAGCCGGCGAGCGACCGCGTCGTCGCCTTCATGGACGGTCTCGAGGAACCGGAGGCGCCGCAGCAGACCGTCGAACGGCTGGTCGGCGTCTACCGGGTGCTCAAGCCTCACCTCCTGGCGAGTTACCACGACCATCTGGTACGGGCGAATCCCGTCTACGAGCCGCCGACGCGCCGGATTCTCGTGTGCTGTATCGACGACGAGCGCCGGCACATCGCCGCGGGGGAGACGATCCTCGGCCACCTGTGCGTCACGCCCGCGCTCACCGAGCGCGCGGGCGCCTGGCAGCGGAGACTCGAGGGACTGCTCACGGCGGCCGGCGGGGTGACCGGCGACGGCCTGCCGCCTGCTCTGCCCGAGAGCAATGATGTGCCCGTCGAGACGAGCGACGACGCGCGCGAGTTCATCCGCCTCGAGAAGCCCACGGCGAGTTGGCCGATCCCGGAGGAGCTGCGCGCCGCCCTCGGCGCCTTTGGCGATTCACTGCTCGCGCCGGACCGGGAGGCACTCGCTCTCTGGCTCGCGCCGGGAGTCTCGCCCGACCCCGCGCGCGAGGCGCTCGGTGCGGTAACGCTGACGAGCCTCCGCCTCGTCGCCTTTGCGCGGCTCGGCCACCAGCGCCTCGTGAAGTGGAGGCTCGAGGGGCCGGACGCCTCGGTCACGGTCCTGAGCCGGTGGGCACCAGGGCCTGAAGGCTGGCGCGTCGCCATGCTCGACGTCGCCCGGATCGAAGCACCCCATCCCGCTCTTCCGCGTCGTTGATCCGCAGCGTCCTGGTCGCCAACCGAGGGGAGATCGCGCGGCGCGTGTTCCGCGCCTGCCGGCAGTTGGGCCTGAAGACTGTCGCCGTATTTTCAGAGGCGGATCGCGATTCGCCCCACGTCAGGGAGGCCGATCACGCCGTGGCGATTGGGCCGCCACCAGCGCGCGAGAGCTACCTGAACATCGACCGGATCCTCGAGGCTGCGCGCACGAGCCGTGCCGATGCCATTCATCCCGGCTACGGCTTCCTCTCCGAGAACTGGCGCTTCGCCGAGGCGTGCCGCCGCGCGGGCCTGATCTTCGTCGGCCCGTCGCCAGACGCCATCCGCCAGATGGGTGACAAGACCGAGGCGCGGCGGCTGATGGCCGCCGCCGGCATCGCGGTGGTGCCGGGCAGCCACGAGACGGTGGCGGACGCCGGTGAGGCCGAGCGCGTCGCTCGCGAGATCGGGTATCCCGTGATCCTCAAGGCAGTGGCCGGCGGTGGCGGCATCGGCATGACGCGGGTGGACAAGCCCCAGGACCTGTCGACGGCGTTCGCGACGGCGACCCGGCGTGCCCAGGCCGCGTTCGGCAGGCGCGACGTCTACATCGAGCGCTACCTCGATCGCCCGCGCCACGTCGAGATCCAGGTGTTCGGCGACGGCAAGGGGACGACCGTCCACCTTCACGAGCGCGAGTGCTCGATCCAGCGCCGCCATCAGAAGCTCGTCGAGGAGGCCCCCGCGCCGAACCTGGCGCCGGCGGTCAAAGACGGTCTCGCGGGCGCCGCGGTCGCGGGGGCGCGAGCGGTCGGGTACGTCAACGCGGGGACGCTGGAGTTCCTCGTGGACGCCGCGGGCGACTTCTACTTTCTCGAGATGAACACGCGGCTCCAGGTCGAGCATCCGGTGACCGAGGAGGTGACCGGGCTCGACCTCGTCGTGGCCCAGCTTCGCGTGGCCCAGGGTGAGCGGCTGCCCTGGCGCCAAGAGGAGATCGCGCAGCGCCGCGCCGCGATCGAGTGTCGAGTGTATGCTGAGGACCCGGCGAAAGGCTTCCTGCCCTCGCCGGGCAAGGTCGAGCGGCTCGAGCTGCCCTCGGGCGAGGGCATCCGGATCGAGTCAGGCGTCGAGGCGGGGAGCGTGGTCCCGGTCCACTACGACCCGCTCCTGTTCAAGCTCATCACCCACGGTACCTCGCGCGCCGAGGCGGTCGAGCGGATGGCGGCCGTGCTCGAGCGCTCGGTCGTCGAGGGCGTGCGGACCACCATTCCGTTCCTCCGCCGCGTTCTCGCGAGTGACGCGCTCCGTCAGGGGCGGGTGCACACGCAGATGGTCGAACAAGGAGCGTTCGATGGTTGAGGAGATCAAGGCGCACATCACGGGGGTCGTGTTCCAGATCACCACGAAGCCGGGTGACCGCATCGCCGCCGGCGACGCCGTGATCGTGCTCGAGTCCATGAAGATGGAGATCCCCGTGGAGGCGCCGCGCGCAGGCGCAATCAAGGAGATCAGGGTCCGGGAGGGTCAGACGGTCCAGGAGGGTGACGTCGTCGCCGTGCTGGAGTAAGGAGGACACCATGAGCCTCGAGATGGTCCGGGGACTGTACGACTATCACCGTTGGGCGAACCGGAGGCTGTTCGACGTAACAACGGCGCTCGGCGAGGACCTCGCGTCGCGCGAGGTGGGCCGACAGTTCAGCTTCCCGACCCTCACGCGGATGTTCGGGCATCTCTACGGGGCCGACTGGGTCTGGCTCTCGCGCTGGAAGGGCGTCTCGCCGACGAAGCTCCCGGGGGCCGAATTCCCGACGCTCGCGTCCATCCGGACGCCGTGGGACGACCTCGAGCGGGAGCAGCAGGCCTTCGTCGAGGCGCTGACGCCCGCCGGCCTCGACCGGGTGATCGAGTTCAAGAACACCGAGGGCAAGCCGTTCAAGCTCACGCTCTGGCCACTGCTCCAGCACGTGCCGAACCACGCGACCCACCACCGGAGCGAGATCGCCACGATGATCACGCTGATCAGCGGATCGCCGCCGGACACGGGCATCAACACCTACCTTCTGATGAAGACGGGGCAGCAGTAGCCGGGGAGGCGGTGCGATGGGCACGACAGCGAGGTCGAGCAGGGGGCGCCGTGCCCGACCTCGCGGTCAGTTCTCGACGAAGGCGCGGAGGTTGCGGCCGCGCAGCGGGTGGCGCAGCTTCCGCAGCGCCTTGGCCTCGATCTGACGGATGCGCTCGCGCGTGACCGCGAAGCGCTGGCCGACCTCCTCGAGCGTGTGCTCGCCCTCCTCGCCGATGCCGAACCGGAGGCGCAGGATCTCCTTCTCCTTGGGCGAAAGCGTGGACAGCGCCCGCTCGACCTGCGTCGTCAGGTCCTGGTTGAGGAGCGACTCGTTGGGCGAGCCGGCGGACTTGTCCTCGAGAAAGTCGCCGAGCTCGGAGTCCTCGCCGATCGGTGTCTCGAGGGACAGCGGCTTCCGCGACGACTCGAGAATGAGCCGTACCTTCTTCGCCGGCACGCCGGTCCGCTGGGCCAGCTCCTCCGGCGTGGCCTCGCGGCCCATCTCGTTGACGAGGCCGCGGTTCACCCGTGAGATCCGGTTGAGCGTCTCGACCATGTGGACGGGAATCCGGATCGTGCGCGAGTGATCGGCGATCGCCCGCGTGATGGCCTGGCGGATCCACCAGGTCGCGTACGTCGAGAACTTGAAGCCGCGGCGGTACTGGAACCGGTCGACGGCCTTCATGAGCCCGATGTTGCCTTCCTGGACGAGGTCGAGCAGCGACAGGTCGCTGCCCAGGTAGCGCTTGGCCACCGAGACGACCAATCGAAGATTCGCCTCCATCAGCTCGCGCTTGGCCTGGCGCACGGTTCGGTCGCTCCGCTCGATCTGCTCGAGGAGCTGGCCGAGCTGGCGATACGGTAGGCCCACATCCTTCTCGAGCTCGCTGAGTTCGCGGCCGCCGGCGGTCCGGTTCCGACGAGCCTCCCCGGCGGGCTGGTTGACGCGCTCCCGGCGTCGGCGAACCTGCGCCACGAGGTCGTCGATCAGCGCCGGCTTGAGTGGCATGTCCGCGACGACCTTCTGGATGGTGTCGCGGGCTACTGCGATGGCCTTGGCGCGGGTGACGCGACTCGCCTTCGACCGGCGCTTGTCCTGGAGCAGGGCGATCTTCCGCTGGAGCCTCCGGAGTCGCCCGAGGGCGAGCAGTACCGGCCGCAGCTCGTTCGCGTCCAGCTCACCGCCCTCGGCCAGGACGATCACGTCGTCGGCGGGAATCTCGCCGCGGCGGAGCTTGTCGCCCACCTCGAGGAGCGCCTCGACGGCCATCGGAATGCCGGCTAGCGTGCGGCGGAGCGCGATCTGACCGACCTCGATACGCCGGCCGATCTGCACCTCTTGGGCGGCCGTCAGCAGCGGGACCTTTCCGATCTCCTTGAGGTAGAGGCGGACGGGATCCTCGCCGCGCGGCGACGCACCGGCTTCGAGTGGCTCGGGCCGCGGGGTCTCCTCGGCTTCCTCCCCGAGGGCGCCCGGCGTCTCGGGCTCGTCGGCGGTGATGAGCCCGCCTGGAGCCACAGCTGTGGCTCCGGGGTCCGTATCGCGAGCACTTTCCCTGAATGTCATCCTGTCACCAATTCTCCGTCCGGAGTCGCTATTTATGACGCAAAATTCGCTGGTGGCGTTTCCGGTAGAACCCTCAAAGTTCCCGAGGCTTTTCCCGGAGAGGGGAGCCCCCATGCTGTCTACGCATCTGACCGGGGGGTCGGCCTCATCTATTCAGGTCCAGTGTGATTGGGCCCTGGTAGGCTTGCTTCGATGGGCTCCGAGAAGGACGGCCCCCGCAACCGACCGGGAGGTGGGGACCCTGCGACCATGAAGACGCCGAGTGCCTCCTACAGCTTCACGATCCGCCTGCAGATCGCCAACCGCCCGGGCATGCTGGGCCGCGTCGCGTCCGCCATCGGCGAGGCGGGCGGGGACATCGGCGCGGTCGACCTCGTCGAGACCACGCGCGAGCGGACCGAGCGCGACATCACCGTCAAGGCGCGCGACAGCGTCCACGCCCAGCAGATCGTGAGCCGGCTCCGCCACCTCGCGGGCGTCCGTGTCGGGCACGTCTCTGACCGGACCTTCCTGATGCACCTCGGCGGCAAGATCGAGGTGCGCAACAAGGTCCCGATCCGCACACGGGACGACCTCTCAATGGTGTACACGCCCGGGGTCGCCCGCGTGTGCCTGGCGATCCGCGACGACCGGCAGCGCGCGTTCTCGCTGACCATCAAGCAGAACACGGTCGGCGTCGTGACCGACGGCACGGCGGTGCTCGGCCTCGGCGACATCGGGCCCGAGGCGGCGCTGCCGGTGATGGAAGGGAAGGCGATGCTGTTCAAAGAGTTCGGCGGCGTGGACGCATTCCCGATCTGCTTGGCGACGAAGGACGTCGACAAGATCGTCGAGACCGTCAAGCTCATCGCGCCGGCCTTCGGCGGCATCAACCTCGAGGACATCGCCGCGCCCCGCTGCTTCGAGGTCGAGGAGCGCCTCCGCAAGGAGCTCGACATCCCCGTATTCCACGACGACCAGCACGGCACCGCCGTCGTCGTCCTCGCCGCGCTGCTCAACGCGCTTCGGATTGTAAAGAAGGACCTCCGGCGGATCCGCGTCGTCGTCACCGGCGTGGGCGCCGCGGGCACGGCCACGATCAAGATCCTCCAGTCGAGCGGCGTGCGCGACATCATCGGCGTCGACGAGTACGGCACGATTTATCGCGGGCGCGAGCAGGGCATGGACTTCATGAAGCGGTGGGTCGCCTCGGCCACCAACCCCCGCCGGGTCGAGGGCAAGCTCGGCGACGCGCTTGAGGGCGCCGACGTCTTCATCGGCCTGTCGGTGCCGGGGATCCTGACCGTCAAGGACATCAAGCGTATGGCGCGGGATCCGATCGTCTTTGCCATGGCGAATCCGGAGCCTGAGATACGGCCGGAAGAAGCCGAACGGCATGTTCGCGTGATGGCGACGGGACGCTCCGACTATCCAAACCAGATCAACAACGTGCTGTGTTTTCCTGGCTTCTTCCGCGGCCTGCTCGACTCGCGCGCGCGGGTGGTCAACGACGAGATGAAGGTCGCCGCGGCGCGGGCGCTCGCCGCGTGCGTCAGCCGGAGCGAGCTCAGCGAGGAGTACATCATCCCGAGCGTCTTCAACAAGAGCGTCGCGCCGGCAGTCGCGGAAGGTGTCGTGCGTGCCGCCCACGAAACCTCGGCGGCCCGTCGTCGTCGGCCCCTGGACCTCTCGGCGATCCCGTGACGACGCGCTGGTCGGTCGTCATCCCGGCGTTCAACGAGGCGCGGCGCTTGCCGACCTATCTGGACGACGTCGTCGCGTTCTTCGAGGGCCGCGGCGAGACGTACGAGGTCATCGTGGTGGACGACGCATCGACCGACGACACGCCCTCTGTCGTCCAGGCGCGCGCCCGCGAGGTCGCGTCGGTGCGGCTCCTGCGGCTTCCCGGGAACGTCGGAAAGGGCGCGGCGGTGCGCGCGGGGATGCTGGCCGCGCGCGGCGCCTACCGGTTGTTCACCGATGCCGACGGCGCCACGCCGATCGCCGAGGTCAAGCGGCTCGAGCCCGCGCTGCTGGCGGGTGCGGACGTCGTGATCGGCTCGCGCGTCCTCGTCGACCCGTCCGTGTCGGTCATCGCGCGGCCGCATCGGGTCGCCGCGGGCCGGGTCTTCAACTGGCTCGTCGCTCGGCTCGGTCTCCGGTCGGTGGCCGACTCGCAGTGCGGGTTCAAGGCCTTCGCCGCGGACCCGGCGGAGCGCCTCTTCGGCGGACTCCAGACGCGAGGCTTCGGCTTCGACGTCGAGCTCCTCCTGACGGCGCAGGCCGCAGGGTATCGTATCGTCGAGGTCCCGGTGAATTGGGCCGACCAGCCGGGGAGCAAGGTCGGGGTGCTGCGGCACGGCCCGGGGATGCTCTGGCAGATCGTCAGGGCGCGACTTCGCACAGGGAGGCGACGGTGAGCTTCGCGCGGCGGGTCCGGGAGATCGAGCCGTTCCTCGCGGTGGAGATGGGAGAACGGGCGCAGGCGCTCGAGCGCTCGGGCGTGGACGTGGTGCACCTCGAGTTCGGCGAGCCGGACTTCGAGGCGCCGGCGGTGATCCGTGAGGCGGTCGCGAAGGCGGTCAAGGACGGCCGCACGCGCTACACGCACAGCCTCGGCATCCTCCCCCTGCGCGAGGCGATCGCCGCGCACTACGCGGCGACGTACGGCGTCAGCGTGTCGCCGGACCAGATCCTCGTGACTGCGGGGACCTCGCCGGCGATGCTCCTCCTCTTCGGCCACCTCCTCGACCCGGGCGACGAGGTCGTGCTGAGCGACCCCTACTACGCCTGCTATCCGAACTTCATCCGCTACGCCGAGGGCGTGCCCGTCTATGTCGGAGTGACCGAGGAGGACGGCTTCCAGTACCGTCCCGAGGCGATCGGGGAGCGTCTCGGCCCCCGCACGAAGGCGATCGTCATCAACTCGCCGGCCAACCCGACCGGCACGGTGCTGTCCGCGGAGCGCATGGCGGCGATCGCGGCGCTCGCGCGCGACGGCGGGCCGCGCATCGTTTCCGACGAGATCTATCACGGCCTGAGCTACGAGGGGCGGGACCGGACGATCCTCGAGTTCACGGACCGCGCGTTCGTCCTGAACGGCTTCTCCAAGGCGTATGCGATGACCGGTTACCGGCTCGGCTGGATGATCGCGCCGCGCGACCGGGTGGCCGCGCTCCAGACGCTCTACGGCAACTTCTTCATCTCGACGAACGAATTCGTCCAGTGGGCGGGCGTCGCGGCGCTGCGTGAGGCGGGCGAGGAGAGCCGCCGCTTCCGTGCCATCTTCGACGAGCGGCGGCGCGCGATGATCGCGGGCCTCCGCGCGCTCGGGTTTGGCGTCGGCTGCGAGCCCACGGGCGCGTTCTACGTGCTTGCCAACGCGCGCCACCTCGGCAAGGACTCGGTGAGCCTCGCCCGCGAGATCCTCGAGTCGGCGCACGTCGCGGTGACGCCTGGCGCGGCCTTCGGCGCCAACGCTGAGGGGTATCTCCGCTTTTCGTACGCCGCGGCGCTCGCGCGCATCCGGGAGGGGCTCGCCCGCCTCGGTCGGTTCCTCGCCGCGAGACCGTGAGCGCCGCCGGTCGGCCGGGGCGCGTGACCTGAATGGATCCGGCGTACGTCGCGACCCACGTCGAGGAGGACCGGCGCCACTGGTGGTTCCGCGGCCGACTGGCGGTGCTTCTCGCGATACTGCGCCGCGTGCTCCCGCCTGGGCATGCGCGTCTCCTCGAGCTCGGTTGTGGCACCGGTAACGTCCTCGCCGCCCTCGCCGAGTTCGGCGAGGCGGTGGGCATGGAGACGCATCCGGATCTCGCGGCGGCCGCGCGCGCCGCCGGCCTCGACGTGCGGACCGGCCGACTCCCGGACGATCTCGTCGTGCCGCCGGGCTGGGCTGACGCCGTGCTCCTCCTCGACGTGATCGAACATCTCGACGACGACGTGGCGGCGCTCGAGACGGCCCGCCGCGCCCTGCGCCCGGGCGGCCTGCTCGTGATCACGGTGCCGGCCTATCGCTGGCTGTGGAGCGGCCACGATACTTCAACACGCTCCTCTTTCCCGCCGTCGCGCTGACGCGCGCGTGGAAGCGGCTCACGGGGGACGAGAGCCACGACCTCCACCGACCCGCGCCCGCGATCAACCGGTGGCTCGAGCGGGTCTTCGCGCTCGAGCGTCACGTCGTCCCGCGTGTGGCGCTCCCGTTCGGCGCCTCGCTGCTCCTCGTCGCCCGGCGGTGATGCGCGCGCCGTCCTGGCCGGGGCGCGAGGGGGCGCAGGTCGGCGCGATCCTGGCGGCGCTGGTCGCGCTCGTCGTCGTCTGGCTCGCGCTCGACCGTCGGCCGCCTGAGTGGGACCACGCCAACCACCTCGAGCGCGCCGTGATCTGCGCCCAGGATCTCGCGCGCGGCGACCTCCACGCCGTCCTTGAGCGCTCGTCCTTCTACCCGCCGCTCGTTCTCTGCGCTGCCGGCCTCGTCTACCGCCTGGCGCCGTCCGACGTCGCTGCGGCTCAAGCCGTCGTCCTGGCCTTCCTGGCGCTCGGTGTGGGCGCGGTCTACGTGCTGGCGCGCGGCCTCGGCGGAGCGACAGCAGGCGTCGTGGCGGCGCTCGTCTTCGCCACCGCCCCCTTCGTCGTCTTCGCGTCCCTGCACTTTCAGCTCGACCTTCCGCTCGCGTCGATGGTCGCCCTGATCCTCATCGTGCTGCTCCGGATCGAAGCCTTCGAGCACCGTGGCTGGTCGGTCGCCGCCGGCATCGTCCTGGGGCTCGGCATGCTCACCAAGCCGTCGTTCGCCGTCTACGTGCTGGCGCCGCTCGTCCTCGCGGCCGCGCGGATTCGCTCGCGCCGTGCGGTTACGAACCTGGTCCTTGCCCTGCTGATCGGCGGTGCGCTCAGCCTGCCGTGGTACGGCCCGCGGGCGTTCAGCCTCGTGCCGGAGATCACGAGCCGCTCGTTCAGGCAAGCGGCGGAGTCGGGTCACCCCGACCCGCTGACCGCTGGGGCGCTCACGCTCTATCCGCGGTGGTTCCCAACCCAGTTCGGCTTCGTCGCCGGCTTGCTCGTCCTCCTCGGACTCGGGGTCGCGGCGCGGCGGCGCCACTGGCTCCTGCTCGCGGCGCTCCTGCCGGCGCTGGCGCTCCTCGAGCTCCTGCAGAACAAGAATCTGCGCTACACTCTCCCGCTCCTGCCGGTCGCCGCCGTCCTCGCGGGCTTCGGCTTTGGCGCGCTCCCGGGACGCCTGAAAGCGGGCGCCGGCGGCCTGCTTCTCGTCGCCGGAGTGATGCAAGTGAGCGCGACGGCGTTCGGCGTCCCCCACATCTCGCTTCCCGTGGTCGACGTGCCCTTCGTGGTGGCGACGCCCCCGGTGCGGGACGACTGGCGCCAGCGCGAGATCCTGGCCCTCCTCGCTCGCGACAGCCGTGGCGCTCCGGCCACGGTGAGCGTCGTGCCGAACTACGCGCTTTTCTCCACGAGCAACTTTCGCTACTACGCGCTCCGCGACGGCCTGCCGCTCAAGTTCGTGCGGGCCTGGGACGGGGAGCCCGTCGGGATCGCCTACATGGTGTTGAAATCCGGCGAGCAGGGACCGCCGTGGACGGCCGAGCGCCCGCGGCGCATCGCCGAGCGCCTCGCCACCGATCCGCACCTCGCCCATGTCTTCCCGGTGATCGGCACGTTCCCGCTACCGGACGGCTCCACCGCGACCGTCAGGGCGCGTCGGCTGGACGACGGACCCACCGTTGCACCGGCCGCGATGGCGCGCGCCGTCGAGAGCGCGATTCGCGCTCGCCTCTCCGACGTCGCGCGGGACGTCGAGGGCCTCGAGATCCGGCTCACGCACGACAACGGAATTCGCCGCGGCCGGATCGCGCGCGTCGAGCTGCGCGCGGCGACGGCCACGGTCGGCGATCTCACGCGACCGAACGCCGCGCGCGCGCGTGTCCGCGACCTCCAGATCGGAATCGACGACCTCCTCGTGAACCCCGGCAGCGCATACGCGGAACGCCGGCTCGATCCGCTCGACGCCGGGCGGGTGAGAATCGAGCGGGCGACGATTCTCGCCGCCGACTTCAGCGCGTTCCTCCACCAGCTCAAGGGCCTGCGGAACGCGTCGGTAACACTCGAGCGCGACGCGCTCGCGCTGGCCGTCGCGCAACCGGGCCCCGACCTGACCGCGCGGGTGCGCCTCGTGCCCGCGAGCGACCGGCCGTTCGCGATCGCGTTCGAGCGGGTCCGTGTCGGTGGCGTCCCGCTGCCCGGTCTGCTCGTGGACTGGGTGGTTCGCGGGTATGATCCCTCGCTGGGGCTGGCGAGCCGGCTGCCCGTCCGGCTGGAGGTCGGTCGCGTCGAGATCACGCCGGAAGCCATCCGTGTCGCTGGCGGCCCCTGACGGGAGAGTCGATGCGGGAGTCGCTGGACGCGAAGCGGAAGCGCGCGCGGAAGATCATCCGCGCGCTCAAGAAGGCCTATCCCGACGCGAAGATCGCCCTCGACTTCTCGAACCCGCTCGAGCTCCTGGTCGCGACGATCCTGGCCGCCCAGTGCACCGACGAGCGCGTGAACAGGGTGACGCCCGCACTCTTCGCAAAGTACAGGACGGCGCGCGACTGGGCGCAGGCCGATCTCGGGGCGCTCGAGCGCCTGATCCACTCGACGGGCTTCTTTCGCGCGAAGGCGCGCGCGATCGTCGGCATGGCGCGGGCGTTGGTCGAGCGCCACGGGGGCGAGGTTCCCCGGACGCGCGACGCGCTGACGGCGCTGCCGGGGGTCGGCCTCAAGACGGCCAACGTCATCCTGGGAAATGCCTTCGGCCAGCCGGCGATCGCCGTGGACACCCACGTCTTCCGGGTCGCCCAGCGGCTCGGGCTCGCCCGCTCCGAAGACGCCGACGAGATCCATGACCAGCTCGTGGAAGTGCTGCCCCGGCGGGAGTGGACGCTGATCACCCACCTCCTGACGACTCACGGACGCCGCACCTGCTCGGCGCGAAAGCCCGCGTGCCCGGTCTGCCCGGTCCGCGCGCTCTGTCGCTGGCCCGACAAGACCAGGATTCGTTGACAGGGCACGGGTTTTCCAATAGAGTAGGCGTTGCAAATTTTTCTGTCCGGACGCCCACTTAGAGCCGTCTGGGGTCAGAGCCGTCAAGGGGACGCGATGCCGACGCCGATGCCGAAAGAGAATGAGATCGAGCGGAAGTGGTTCGTCCTGGATGCCGAGGGTCAGGTCCTGGGTCGCCTGGCCAGTCGCGTCGCGTCAATCCTCCGCGGAAAGCACAAGTCGAACTTCGCGCGGCACCTCGACGTGGGCGACCATGTCGTCGTCGTGAACGCCGGGAAGGTCCATCTGACGGGACGGAAGCTCCGCGACAAGGTCTATCGCTGGCACTCGGGGTACATGGGGGGCCTGCGTGAAGTGCGAGCGGAAACCATGCTGAAGACTCATCCCGAGCGCGTCATCGAGTGGGCGGTGCAGGGGATGCTGCCGAAGAACCGGCTCGGCCGGGCGATGGCCAAGAAGCTCAAGGTCTACCGGGGCGCCGCCCATCCCCACCAGGCACAGCAGCCGGTCGCGATGCCCGGGTCCACCAAGTCGGAGGTTCGCTGATGGCGGCAGTGCTCGACAAATTCTATGGAACTGGCCGGCGCAAGACGTCGATCGCGCGCGTGTGGATCCGTCCCGGCTCCGGCCGCATCTCCGTCAACGCGCGGGCGTTCGAGGACTACTTCCCGCGCGAAACCCTGCGCATGATCATCACGCAGCCGCTCCAGGTGACGAACACCGTCGGGCAATTCGACGTGATCGCCACCGTGGGCGGCGGCGGCCCGAGCGGCCAGGCGGGCGCCGTTCGTCACGGCATCGCGCGTGCGCTCGCGCGCTTCGACGAAAAATTCCGGCTGCCGCTCAAGAAGGCGGGGCTCCTCACGCGCGATCCGCGCATGCGCGAGCGGAAGAAGTACGGTCAGCCTGGCGCGCGCCAGAAGTTCCAGTACTCGAAGCGCTAGTGCCCGGGCGGCGTGACGTGGTACGCGTTGCCATTACAGGCGCGAGCGGCTACATGGGGGCCGAGCTTCTGCGGCTCCTGCCGGGCCACCCCAAGATCACTGTTACCGGTGTAACCTCCGACCGGCTCGCCGGCGAGCCGGTCGGCCGCGCCTATCCGCATCTGCGTGGGCTGACCGAGCTCTCCTTCCACGACCTCGACGCCGAGTGGCTCGCCGAGGTCGCGGACGCGGTTTTCCTCGCGCTGCCTCACCTGGAGTCGCAGCGTACGGTTCCGGTCCTGCGCCGCCGCGGTGTCAGGGCGATCGATCTCTCCGCCGACTACCGGCTGCGCGACCCGAACGATTACGTGACGTGGTACAAGGCGCCGCACGTCGATCCGGCCGGACTTGCCGAAGCGGTCTACGGCCTGCCCGAGCTCCACCGCAAGGCGATCGCGGGCGCGCCCCTCGTGGCGTCACCGGGCTGTTACGCGGCCGGCGCTATCCTCGCGACGGCGCCCCTGCTCAGGCGCGGGCTCGCGCGCCTCGACGGCATCGTGATCGACGGCAAGTCCGGCGTGACGGGGGCCGGGGCGCAAGGCCGGAAGATCGAGCCGATGTACCTCTATACCGAAGCGAACGAGAACGTGCAGGCGTACGGGATCGCGAGCCACCGCCACACGCCGGAGATCGAGCAGGAGCTCGGGGCGCTCGCCGGGACGCCGGTCCGCGTCGCCTTCACGGCTCACCTCGTGCCGCTCAACCGAGGGCTCTTCACCACCGCCTCCGTGCCACTCGCCACGGCGCTCTCGACGGCCGAACTCCTCGATGTCTACCGCGAGTGCTACGCGGGCGAGCCGTTCGTCCGCGTGCTGGATGAGGGCGAGCGGCCCACGACGCGCGGGGTCGTCGGGTCGAACTACTGCGACGTCACGGTGGTGGCCGATCCCAGGACCGGTCGCGCGGTCTGCCTGTCCGCGATCGACAACCTCGGCAAGGGCGGCTCGGCCAACGGCGTCCAGAACCTCAACGTCATGTTCGGCTGGCCCGAGCGCACGGGGCTCGAGGCGCCCCCGGTGTATCCCTAGCGCGATGGCGGCGACGGAGATCGAGTGGCTTGAGGGCGGCGTCACGGCGGTCCCCGGCATCCTCGCGGGCGGCGTGGCGGCGGGAATCAAGCCAAGCGGCAAGAAGGACCTCGCGCTGATCTACTCGTCGACGCCCGCGCGCGCCGCCGCGATGTTCACGTCCAACCAGGTGAAGGGCGCGCCGGTCCTCGTCTCCATGGAGCACGCGCGGGGCGGCCAGGCCCAGGCGATCGTCGCCTCGAGCGGCTGCGCCAACGTGTGCACGGGGGAGCGCGGGATCAAGGACGCGCGCGAGATGGCGCAGCTCGTCGGCGAGCTGCTTCGGATTCCTGCGAGCCATGTCCTGGTCGCCTCGACAGGCATCATCGGCGTCCCGCTGCCGATGGACAAGGTCCGCGCGGCGCTGCCGAAGCTCGCCAAGTCGCTCTCGCCCCAGGGTGGGCGCGCCGCCGCCGAGGCGATCCTCACGACGGACACGAAACCCAAGGAAGCAGCGCTTCGGCTCGAGGTCGACGGCCGGCCCGTCACGCTCGGTGGGATCGCGAAGGGCGCTGGCATGCTCGAGCCCCATCTGGCGACGATGTTCTGCTTCGCGGCGACCGACGCGGTCGTGGCGCCGGCGGCGCTCCACGCCGTCGTGCGGCGGTCGGTGGATCGCTCGTTCAACCGCATCACGGTCGATTCCGATCAGTCGACGAGCGACACCGTGGCGGTGCTCGCCAACGGGCTCGCCGAGCATCGGCCCCTCGAGCGCGGGCGGGGGATCGCGCAGTTCGCGGCGGGCCTCGAGGCGCTGATGCAGCGGCTCGCGCGGATGCTGATCGCCGACGGCGAGGGCGCGACGAAGGTGGTCGCGATCGTCGTGCGCGGCGCGGCGAGCCGGCGGGACGCGCTGCGCGCGGCGCGCTCGGTGGCGAACTCGCCGCTCGTGAAGACCGCGCTCAACGGCGCCGATCCGAACTGGGGACGGATCATGGCGGCCCTCGGCAAGTCGGCGGCGCGGGTGGAGCCGGACAAGGTCGCGATCGCCTTCGGCGGCGAGCGGATCGTCGAGCGCGGCATGCTGCGAGAAGGCGTGCGTCTGGAGCAGGTCCGCGAGATCATGGGAGGTCGGGAGTACGAGATCACCATCGACCTGGGCCTCGGCGGCGGCGAGGATCGCGTCTGGACCTGCGACCTCAGCGAGGAGTACGTGCGGATCAACAGCAAGTACACGTCGTAGTTCACCATCACACACGCCGCGCGCTTTCGGTCGGGCGCGGAGCGCCCGTGGCGCGGCGGAGGCAAACCGAAGGAGGAGTCATGGCGGCGTTGACGATGAAGGACCTGCTGGAGGCCGGGGTGCACTTCGGCCACCAGACCAAGCGGTGGAACCCGAAGATGCAGAAATACATCTTCGGGGAGCGCAACGGCATTTACATCATCGATCTACAGAAGACGCTCAAGAAGTTCCGCGAGGCGTACGCGTTCGTCCGCGACCTGGCCGCCGGCGGCGGCACGGTGCTCTTCGTCGGCACCAAGAAGCAGGCGCAGGAGACCGTGTTCGAAGAGGCGACCCGATGCGGGATGTTCTACGTGAACCAGCGCTGGCTGGGTGGGACGCTGACGAACTTCGCGACGATCCGGAAGTCGATCGCGCGGCTCAAGAAGCTCGAGGAGATGAAGGAGACGGGCGAGTTCGAGCGGGTACCGAAGAAGGAGGCGCTCGAGCTCGACCGCGAGCGGGAGAAGCTCGAGAAGGCGCTCGTCGGCATCAAGGCGATGGAGCAGCTGCCCTCGGCGGTCTTCATCATCGATCCCCGGAAGGAGAAGATCGCGGTGGCGGAAGCGCAGCGGCTCGGCATCCCGATCGTCGCGATCGTGGATACCAACTGCGACCCGTCCGGAATCGACTACCCTATCCCGGGGAACGACGACGCGATCCGCGCCGTGCGGCTGATCACGTCGCGCATCGCCGACGCGGTCAACGAGGGGCGCGGCACCCTGGCCAAGGACGAGACCGAGGCGGCAGCCGAGACGCCCGCGGAGCCCGCCGAGGCGGCCGCGATCGAGGCGGAGGGTTAGCCATGGCGTCGGGCGCCCAGCTCGTGAAGGAGCTCCGTGACCGGACGGGGGCGGGGGTGATGGACTGCAAAGAGGCCCTCGAGGAGACGCGGGGGAACGTGGAGGCGGCGTTCGAATACCTCCGGAAGAAAGGGCTCGCGCAGGCGGCGAAGCGCGCGCACCGGGAGGCGAAGGAGGGTGTCGTCGCGGCCTACATCCACCCCCTCGGCGCCAAGCTCGGCGTGCTCGTCGAGGTCAACTGCGAGACGGACTTCGTCGCGAAAACCGACGCGTTCCAGGAGCTCGTCAAGGACCTCTTGATGCAGATCGCCGCGGCGAACCCCACGTACGTCGCGCGCGAGGACGTGCCCCCGGCGGTCGTCGAGCGCGAGCGCGAGGTCTACCGGGCGCAGCTCGCCGATCAGAAGAAGCCGCCGCAGATCGTCGACAAGATCGTCGAGGGCAAGCTCGAGAAGTTCTACGGCGAGCAGTGCCTGCTCGAGCAGCCCTTCGTCAAGGACGAGTCGGGCAAGACCCGGGTCCGGGATCTCGTCGACGCCGTGAACGCCAAGACGGGCGAGCGCGTCGTCGTCAAACGCTTCGCGCGGTTTCAGGTCGGCGAGGCAGGGTAGCGATGGCGGCGGGTGCGGGGGTCGTACGCCCGGCGTACCGCCGTATCGTCCTGAAACTGTCCGGGGAGGCGCTCGCCGGCAGCCAGGGCTATGGGATCGATCCGCAAGTGCTCGAGCGGATCGCCATCGAGGTGCGCGACGTCACGACGCTCGGCGTGCAGGTCGCGATCGTGATCGGCGGGGGCAACATCTTCCGCGGCATCGCGGCGAGCGCGGGCGGCATGGAGCGCGCGACCGCCGACTACATGGGCATGCTCGCGACGGTGATCAACGCGCTCGCGCTGCAGGACGCGGTCGAGAAGGCCGGCCTGCAGACGCGCGTGCTCTCCGCGATCGAGATGCGCGCCGTGGCGGAGCCGTACATCCGTCGGCGCGCCATCCGGCACCTCGAGAAAGGTCGTGTCGTCATCTTCGCCGCAGGCACCGGGAACCCTTTCTTCACGACCGATACCGCCGGCGCACTCCGGGCCGTCGAGATCGGCGCCGACGCGATCATGAAGGCGACGAGGGTCGACGGCGTCTACTCGGCCGACCCGGAGCGCGATGCGCACGCCCAGCGGCTCGCGCGGCTGACCTACATCGACGTCCTGAACCGGGGGCTCCAGGTGATGGACTCGGCTGCGATCTCGCTCTGCATGGACAACAAGTTGCCGATCATCGTCTTTGATCTGACCCGTTCGGGGAACATCAAGCGAATCGTGCTCGGCGAGCCGGTCGGCTCGATCGTGTCGTCTGGAGGATGACGGGATGCAGACGCTGGTAAAGGACGTGGAGACCAGGATGGCCGCCGCGCTCGAGGTGCTCGGGCGCGAGTTCGCGACGGTGCGGACCGGGCGCGCCTCGACGGGGCTGCTGGACGCGATCCGCGTGGACTACTACGGCACGCCGACGCCACTCAACCAGATGGCGTCCGTCTCGGTGCCGGACGCCCGCACGCTCGCGATCCAGCCGTGGGAGGTGAGCCAGCTGAAGGCGATCGAGAAGGCCATCATGGCGTCGGACCTCGGGCTCACGCCGGTCAACGACGGCAAGGTGATCCGGCTCGCGATTCCGCCCCCCACCGAGGAACGGCGCAAGCAGCTCGTGAAAACCGTTGCCAAGCACGCCGAGGAGTCCCGAGTCGCGATCCGGAATATCCGGCGTGAGGCGAACGAGAAGCTCAAGGCCCTGGCGCGCGACAAGAAGATCTCCGAGGACGACGAGCGCCGCGGCCACGACCAGATCCAGAAGACCACCGACAAGTACGTCGCGAAGGTGGACGAGCTCCTCAAGAAGAAGGAGCAGGAAATTTTGTCCTTCTAGCCCTTGTGTGAGATGACCGTCGCATGGCGTTGAAACCCACGGGCGCCGGGGCGCAGGCGGAGCTGGCCACCCTCAGCGAGGGCGAGCTGCTCGCGGTGGTGCGCGCGCAGCCGCGGCCCGAGCACGTCGCGATCATCATGGACGGCAACGGCCGCTGGGCGACACGGCGAGGCCTGCCGCGCGTGGCCGGCCATCGGGAAGGGGTGAAGACGGCCCGCGCGATCGTCCGCGCGGCGGACACGCTCGGCCTGCGATACCTGACGCTCTATGCGTTCTCGACCGAGAACTGGAGCCGGCCGGAGGACGAGGTCTCGACCCTCCTGAGCCTGCTCGAGCGGGCGATCCGCTCGGAGCTGCCCGAGCTGATGGAGCGCAACGTGCGCCTCCGCGTGCTGGGTCGCAAAAACGGCGTGCCGCTCCAGGTGCGCCGGGGGATCGACCACGTCGTCCACGCGACGCGCGACAACACCGGCCTCGGCCTCATGATGGCCTTCAACTACGGCGGGCGCGACGAGCTCATCGACGCCTGCCGCGCGCTCGCGCGGCAGGTGCAGGCGGGGGAGCTCCGGCCCGAGGACATCGGGGAGACGGAGATCCGGCGGGCCCTCTACACCGCCGACGTGCCGGACCCCGACCTCCTGATCCGGACGAGCGGCGAGATGCGCGTGTCGAACTTCCTCCTGTGGCAGATCGCCTACACCGAGCTGTGGATCACGCCGACGCTCTGGCCGGACTTCGGCGCCGCCGACCTCTACGGCGCGATCGCGGAGTTCCAGCGGCGGACGCGCCGGTTCGGCGGGGTGTAGCGAGGGATGGGGATGAAGCGAATCACACTGCTCGGCGCCACCGGCTCCATCGGCCTCCGGACGCTCGATCTGGTCTCGAGCTTCCCCGAGGAGTTCCAGGTGGCCGGGCTCGCGGCGCGCGGGTCCAACATCGAGCTGATCGCCGATCTCTGCCGGAAGTATTCGCCGCGCGCCGTCGCGCTCCTCGACGCCGGGGCGCTCGACCGGCTGGCGCAGCTCCTGCCGGCCCCGCGGCCGGAGCTCCTCAAAGGGGCGGACGGCCTCGTGGCGCTCACGCGCGACGTGGAGGCGGACGTCGTCGTCTCGGCGCTCGTCGGCGGCGTGGGGCTCCTGCCGACGATGGCCGCGATCCTCGCCGGGCGGACCGTCGCGCTCGCCAACAAGGAGACGCTCGTGGTGGCGGGGAGCCTGATGACGGCCGCCGCCCGAGCGCGCGGGGTGAAGCTCCTGCCCGTGGACTCCGAGCACAGCGCCGTCTTCCAGTGCCTGGCGGGCCACAACCGCGCCGACGTCCACCGGATATTATTGACCGCCTCGGGCGGACCGTTCCGCGAGACGCCGAAGGCTCAGCTCGCGACGATGACGGTCGAGGACGCGCTCAAGCATCCCACGTGGAAGATGGGCGCGAAGATCACGATCGACTCGGCGACCCTCATGAACAAAGGCCTCGAGATCATCGAGGCCCGCTGGCTGTTCGATGTGGCGCCGGACCAGGTGCAGGTCGTCGTTCACCCGCAGTCGATCGTGCACTCGATGGTGGAGTACCTGGACGGATCGGTCATCGCCCAGCTCGGCGTCGCCGATATGGGCGTGCCGATCCTCTACGCCCTCACGTATCCCGAGCGGCGACCGACTCCGGCCGCCCGCCTCGACCTCACGCGGGTTGGGCAGTTGACCTTCTACGAGCCCGACACCGACAAGTTCCCGTGCCTCAGGCTGGCGCGCGAGGCGCTCGAGCACGGCGGCGGTGCGCCGGTGGTGCTCAACGCGGCGAACGAGATCGCGGTCGCCGCCTTCCTCGACCGGCGCATCGGGTTCACCGAGATCGCCCGGCTGATCGAGTGGGCGCTGGACGACGCCCGGCCCGGCGCCGCCCGCTCGCTCGACGAGTGCGTCGCGATCGACGCCGAGACGCGCCGTCGCGTCCAGCGCAGGATTGACGCGCACGGCGGGGGTCGGTCCGCGTGATCACCCTCGTCGCGTTCGTCATCGTCATCGGAATCCTCATCCTGATCCACGAGCTCGGCCACTTCATCGTGGCGCGCCTGTGCGGGGTGGGTGTCGAGCGCTTCTCGATCGGGTTCGGTCCCGTGCTGCTGCGCTGGCGTGGGAAGGAGACCGAGTACTGTCTCTCCGCGGTCCCGATGGGTGGGTACGTCAAAATGATGGGCGAGGAGAACCCGCTCGAGGGCGGCGGCGGGACCGCCCCCTTCGACCCGGCGAAGTCGTTCGCGCTCAAGCCGCTCCCGGCGCGGTTCCTCATCGTCTTCGCGGGTCCTGGAATGAACTTCGTCCTCGCTGCGCTGATCTTCGGCGTCGTCCTCGCGACGGTTGGACGGCCGGTGTGGCCCCCTGTCGTCGGCCGGGTCGCCGAGGGGAGCCCGGCGGCGGCGGGCCTCATGACGGGCGACGTCGTGACACGCGTCGACGGGCGGGCGATCTCGCACTGGGAGGACCTCGACCGCGCGGTCGCCGGGTCGCACGGCCGGGCGTTGGAGCTCACCGTCGCGCGCGGCTCGACCGAGCTGACGGTGCGCGTCACGCCTCGGCGAACCATCGTGCGCGACCCGATCTTCCGCGACCCGAAGGACGCGTGGGACCTCGGCGCCGGGCCCCAGCTCACCCCGCAGATCGGCTCTGTCAACCCGGGCTCGCCTGCCGAGACGGCGGGCCTGCGCGTCGGGGACGTGGTCGTCGCGGTCGCGGGCCAGCCGGTCTTCACGCCCGACGAGCTCATGCATGCGATCCAGAAGCGCGGCGGCCAGACCTTCGACGTCACCGTGGAGCGCGATGGCAAGCGCGAGACGCTGACCGTCACGGCCGCGGCCGTCAAGGAGAAGGGGCCCGGCGGGCAGGACGTCGAGCTCGGGCGCATCGGGGTCGGCATCGTGACGCGCGCGGTGCGCTACGAGCCCTACCACCCGCTCGTCGCGATCGGGTACGGCTGGGTCAGGACGTGGGACATGACCGTGCTCACGGCCAAGGGCCTCTGGAAGATCGTCTCGCGGCAGATCGACTCGTCGAACATCGGCGGCCCGATCCAGATCGCGGCGGAGGCCGGGCGCCAGGCCAAGGAGGGCGCCGCCTCGCTCGCGGTGTTCACGGCGATCATCAGCGTGAACCTCGCGCTGCTGAACCTGCTGCCGGTGCCGATGCTGGACGGTGGGCACCTCTTCTTCTTCGTCCTCGAGGCCGTCATGGGGCGCCCGCTCTCGCTCAAGAAGCGCGAAGCGGCGCAGCAGCTCGGGTTCGTTTTGCTCATGCTCCTGATGGTCTTCGCGCTCTACAATGACCTGGTGAGGATCGACGCCTTCAGGGTCTTCAAATAGGACGACTCCATGATCACACGGCGGAAGACACGGCAGATCCGGTTGGGCAACGTGAAGATCGGCGGCGACGCGCCCCTCACCGTGCAATCGATGACGAAGACCGACACGCGCGACGTCCAGGCGACGCTGCTCGAGATCTGGGCGCTGGAGGCGGCCGGGTGCGACATCGTCCGGTGCGCGGTGCCCGTCCGTGAGGCCGCCGAGAAGCTCGGCGAGATCAAGCGGCAGATCCGCATCCCGCTCGTGGCCGACATCCACTTCAACTACAAGCTGGCGCTGATCGCGCTGGAGCAGGGAGTCGACGGCCTGCGCCTCAACCCCGGGAACATCGGCGGCAAGCAATTCGTGCAGCAGGTCGTGAACGTCGCCAAGGAGAAGAAGATCCCGATTCGCATCGGCGTCAACGCGGGCTCGCTCGAGAAGGACCTGCTCGCCCGGTACGGCGGCCCGACGCCCGACGGCATGGTCGAGTCTGCGCTGCGCCACATCCGCATCCTCGAAGACTGCAACTACCCAGAGATGAAGGTCTCGCTGAAGGCCTCCGACCCGCTCATGATGATCGAGGCGTACCGGATGCTCGCCGACCAGGTCGACTATCCTCTCCACCTGGGTGTGACCGAGGCGGGCACGCCCGGCGTCGGCACGATCAAGTCGGCGGTCGGTCTCGGGGCGCTCCTCTCCGAGGGCATCGGCGACACGGTTCGCGTCTCGCTCTCCGCCGATCCGACGGAGGAGGTGCGCGTCGGGATCGACATCCTCAAGTCGCTCGGCCTCCGGACGGGCGGCCTGACGTTCGTCTCGTGCCCCTCATGCGGCCGCGCCGACGTCGACCTGGTCAAACTCGCGAAGGAGGTCGAGGACGAGTTCCGCGGGCTGAACGAGGAGATCCATATCGCTGTTATGGGGTGCCTGCCCGAGGGCGGGCAGGTGATCACCCGGGACGGCCCGAAGCCGATCGAGGCGATCGGCGAGGCCGACGAGGTGCTGACGCACGAGGGTTCTTACCGGAAGGTGCGGTGGGCGACAAGCCACGCCTATCGAGGCGATCTCGTGGAGGTCCACCCAACCGGCTTCGCGCCGTTCCGGCTGACTCCCAACCATCCCGTGTTGGCCTTTCCCCGGTCGGCCCGCCGAAAAGGCGGGCGGGACCATCGCCCGCATATCAAGAACCTCGTCAAGGCCGGCGCGGCGCCGCGGTGGGTCGAGGCGGGGTCCCTGGGTCCCGGCTGGGTGCTCGCATCGCCAGTTCCTCAGGAGAAAGAGGATCGGGCGACGGTCGTTGCCGATGGCCTGGGAGAGATCCCGGTGGACGATGACTTTCTGACGCTCGCCGGGTATTACCTGGCCGAGGGGACGCTGTCCGGCGCCGGCGGGAAGCCGTACCAGCAGTTCTTCTACTTCCATGAAGACCAGGTGACGTATGTGGATCGGCTCCGCGGCATCCTGAGAGGGCTCGGGCTCAAGACCTCGGTGCAGCGTCGTCGGCATACCGCGGAGGTCATCGCGCACTCGCTCGCGCTTGGACGGTTACTGCTGACCTTGTTTCGCCACGGCGCCGAGCGCAAGTGTCTGCCCGCGTGGATGGAGCGGTTGCCCCACGAGAAGCAGCGTGCACTGGTCAGGGCCCTGTGGGAGGGCGATGGCTACGTCGGACGCGTGCGTGGCTACTGGCGTGCGACGTACTCCACGTCCTCGTTCGCGCTTGCCGTGCAGGTTCACCACATCCTCCTCCGACTCGGTGTGGCAGCATTCCTCCATCACCGTGACCAGCGGGGACGCAAACGGAACTGGGTCGTGTCGGTGACGTCACAGCCGGCGCTGTCTCGACTCGCCGCCATCCTGGGGCTCGCGACGCCACTCGGATGCGGGCGCGCCGAGACGAGTCAGGTCGTCGTGGACGAGCGGGTGCTCTACGTCGGCGTCCGCGCCGTGCGCCGTGTGCCCTACGAGGGCCACGTGCACAACCTCGAAGTCGAGGGTGTGCACTCGTTCGTTGTCCTCGGCGCTGCGCTCCACAACTGCGAGGTCAACGGGCCCGGTGAGGCGCGTGCCGCCGACATCGGCGTGGCGGGCGGGCGCGGGATCGGCCTCATCTTCAAGAACGGCGAGGTCATCCGTAAGGTCCCCGAGAAGGACATCGTGAAGGCGATGCGCGAGGAGGTCGACCGGTTCATCGCCGAGCGGAAGGCGACACGGGCGGCGGCCCCGGCCGACGACGACTGATGGCGGTGGAGCGCCCCCACTAAGAAGGATACCTCGTAGCCGTGCGCCGCTCGCAGTCGCTCGTCCCCACCCTCCGGGAAGATCCCGCCGACGCCGAAGCGCTGAGCCACAAGCTCATGCTCCGCGCCGGCCTCATCCGCCAGCTCGGCGCCGGCATCTACCTGTTCCTGCCGCTCGGCCAGCGCGTCCTCGACAAGGTCAACGCGATCATCCGGGAGGAGATGAACGCCATCGGCGGGCAGGAGATCACGATGCCAGTGATTCACCCCGCCGAGATCTGGAAACAGTCGGGGCGCTGGGAGGGCATCCCGGAGATGTTCAAGCTGCAGGACCGCTACGGGCGCGACCTGTGCCTCGGGATGACCCACGAGGAGGTCGTCGCCTGGCTCGCCGCGCGTGAGATCCGTTCCTACCGCGACCTCCCACAGATCTGGTACCAGATCCAGACGAAGGAGCGCGACGAGGCGCGCCCGCGGTCGGGCGTGCTGCGCACGCGCGAGTTCCTGATGAAGGATTCCTACACCCTCGACCCCGACGTCGCCGCCCTCGACCGCTCGTATGGCGCCCACGACCGAGCCTACCGGCGGATCTTCGACCGCTGCGGGCTCCGCTACTGGGTCGTGCAGTCCGACACGGGCATGATGGGCGGCCTCGGCTCTCACGAGTTCATGGCGCCGGCCGCAGCAGGCGAGGACGAGATCGCGATCTGCGAGGGCTGCGGCTACGCCGCGAACGTCGAGATCGCCCGTGGCGTTCCGGCACCGCCGGCGTTCCCCGCCTGGACGCGCGAGGAGGTGGCGACGCCCGGCGCGCGCACGATCGCCGAAGTCTCGCGGCTCCTCGCGATCGACCCGCGCCTCACGATCAAGTCGCTTCTCTACATCGGGAAGACGTCCGGGCCCGTGCTCGTGCTGGTCCGCGGCGACCACGCGCTCCACGAGCGGAAGCTCGCGCGCGCCCTCGGCCAGGAAGTCCGTCCGGCGCACCCCGACGAAGTCCGCCAGCACCTCGGCGCGCCGGCCGGATCGGTCGGCCCGGTCGGCGCGCGGGTGACCGTGCTCGCCGACGAGCACCTCAAGGACGGCGTCTACGTCGTCGGCGCGAACCGCGACGGCTTCCACCTGCGCGGCGTCGCCCCCGGCCGAGACTTCGACTGCCGCTTCGCCGACCTGCACACCGTCACCGCCGGTGAGGCGTGCGTCCAGTGCGGCAAGCCGCTCGTCGTCGAGAAAGCCATTGAGATCGGCAACATCTTTAAACTGGGCACGAAGTACTCGGTCGCGCTCCACGCCACATACCTCGACGAGTCGGGACGCGAGCAGCCGATCGTCATGGGCAGTTACGGCATCGGTCCGGCCCGGATCGCCGCGGCCGCCATCGAGCAGCTCGCCGACGGGGACGGGATCGTCTGGCCGTGGTCGATCGCGCCGCTCGACGTGTACATCGTCTGCGTGAACGTCAAAGACCAGGCCCAGCGGGCCGCCGCCGAGGCGATCTACGATGCGTGTCGGACGCACGGTCTCGAGGCGATGCTGGACGACCGCGACGAGCGGCCCGGGGTGAAGTTCAAGGACGCCGACCTCCTCGGCATTCCCGTTCGCGTCACCGTCGGCAACTCCCTGGTGAAGGAGGGCGTCGTCGAGGTCCGCTCCCGCAAGACGCGCCAGGAGAGCCGCGTCCCTCAGGACAAGGTCATCGACGCCGTCCACGCGATCCGGGCCACCGAATCGAGGAACTAGCCGACCGCCCGGGGTGGGGGCGCCTTGCCTCCGCCCTCGATACGTGCTAAATTCTTGAAAAAGTGGGCGTTGCCCGCTTTTTTTAGTTTTGCCCAACGAGCAAGGGGACCGTCCCAATGGACGACGCAGTGCGGACCGACCAGATCGAGGAGGTCGTGATGCCCGTTCTGCGTGACCACGGGCTCGAACTGGTCGACGTCGAGTGGCGCCCGCTCCGCCCGCGCGGGGTCCTGCGCCTCTTCGTCGACAAGCCCGGCGGTGTCGGGATCAGGGACTGTGAGCAGGTGAGCCGGGAGATCGGTGACGTGCTCGATGCGTCCGCGATCATCGAAGCGTCCTACGATCTCGAAGTGTCCTCCCCCGGGCTGGACCGCCTGCTTCGCAAGGAGCGGGAGCTCTGCTGGGCGGTCGGCAAGCGTGTGAGCTGCTGGCTCGCCGGCGGGCGCGAGGTGCGCGGCCGGCTCGTGGCCGTCGAGCCGGACCGGCTCGTGCTCGAGCACGACGGCGAGCGGGTGGAGCTCCCGCGCGCCGGCGTCACGAAGGCCCGACTGGAGGCGGAAGTCCCCTGGCCGCGCAGGGCGTAGAATCTCAGGCAGGCGTCGGAACCGATGAACCGGGAGCTGATCACCGTCATCGAGCAGATCGGGCGCGAGAAGGGGATCGACAAGGAGATCCTCTTCGAGGCGCTGGAGTCTGCTCTGCTCTCGGCCTCCCGGAAGACCCTCGGCGCGGCCGACAACGTGCGGATGCACATCGACCGGAAGAGCGGTGACGTCCGCGTCTACTGCCGCAAGAAGGTGGTCGAGGAGGTGACCGACGACACGCTCGAGATCAGCCTGGCCGACGCCAAGGCGCTGAACACGGCGGCGGAGCTGGGCGACGAGCTCGAGCAGGAGCGTCCGCCGCAGGAGTTCGGCCGGATCGCGGCCCAGACCGCCAAGCAGGTGATCTTACAGAAGGTCCGCGACGCGGAGCGCGAGGGCATCTACTCGGAGTTCGCGGGCAAGGAGGGCCAGATCCTGCGCGGCGTCGTCCACCGGATCGAAAAGCGCAACGTGATCCTCGAGATCGGCAAGGCCGAGGCGATCCTGCCCGAGCGGGAACAGATCCCGGGCGAGCGCTACAACCCGGGCGACCGGATCCGCGCCTACGTCCTCGAGGTGCGCCGCACCGCGAAGGGCCCGCAGATCTCGCTCTCGCGGACCCACCCGGGCTACCTCACCCGGCTCTTCGAGACGGAGATCCCCGAGATCCAGGAAGGGATCGTGGTCGTGAAGGCTACGGCTCGTGAGGCGGGCGAGCGCGCCAAGGTCGCGGTCGCCTCGACCAAGCGGGACGTCGATCCCATCGGCGCCTGCGTCGGGCTGCGCGGCACGCGCATCCAGGTCATCAGCCGCGAGCTGCGGGGTGAGAAGATCGACATCATCGAGTGGTCGCACGACCCGGCGACGTTCGTCGCGCGCGCGCTGTCACCGGCGAAAGTGTCGTCCGTCGTGATCACGGCGCCGAGCGAGCCCGACGGCCAGCCGTCGACGCTCGTCATCGTCCCCGACAACCAGCTCTCGCTGGCGATCGGCAAGAAGGGCCAGAACGCGCGGCTCGCCGCCAAGCTGACGGGCATGCGCATCGACATCAAGAGCGAGTCGGAGGTCGAGGCCGAGCGGGCCGCGAGCGAAGGCCTGCCGCCGGCGGATCGCGCCGCGCTCGCCGAGCTCGCCGGGGTGAGCCCGGAGCTCGTCGAGCCGCTCGTGGCCGCGGGGCTCGGCTCGCCTGCCGCGATCGTGAGGGCCGGACGAGAGAAGCTCGGGCTCGTCGCGGAGGTTGGAGATCGCGCTGACCGGATCCACGCCGCGGCCGTCGAATGGGTGGCGGCCCACGCCCCTGCGTCCGAACGGACCGGAGCCTCCGAGGAGACGAGCGCGCCCGCATGAAGCGCGAGCCTCGGCGCACGTGTCTCGGGTGCCGGCGGGTGCGGCCCAAGCAGGCGCTCGTGCGACTCGTCCGCGGGCGCGACGGCGTCGTGATCGCGGACCCACGGCGCGCCGCCGAAGGCCGCGGCGCCTACGTGTGCCCGGACGACCGGTGCCTCGCGCGCGCGCTGCACCGCGCGCCGCTCACCCACGCATTCAGGAAGCCCTGTGAAGCGAGCGAGGAGCTTGCGACGGCAGTGCGGACCTTCGGGTTTGGCGGGGCTGGGGCCCCGCAGTCCGAGGCGAGCGGTGAAAATGCTTTAAAGGAAGTGAGGCGGCTGTGGCGGCAAAGGTAAAGCTGATGGATCTGGCGAAAGAGCTCGGGGTGACCAGCAAGGAGCTGATGGTCGCCGCCGAGGAGATGGGTCACAAGGGGCTGCGCGCCATGAGCCCACTCGACACGACGCTCGCGAACGCGTTGCGGGTCAAGCTCGGCCGTGGCCGTGAGCTGCCCGAGGAGCCGAAGCCCAAGCGCGCGGCGAAGCCGAAGGACGTCGCGGCGACTGACGGCGCGCCCGCCACGAAGAAGGCGCCGGCGCGGTCGAAGAAGGTCGCGGAGATCGCTCTGGAGGAGCCGCCGGCGGAAATCAAGCCCGCGGCGACGATCGTCAAGCCGAAGCCGGCACCGGAGATCGCGTCCGAGCCCCCGCTGGTCGCCAAGCTCGAGTCCGAGATCGCGCCCGAGCCGAGCGTCGTGACGCCCGCGCCCGAGGCGCCGCCCGCCGCGGCGAAGCCGGCAGCGGCTGCCGCAGCATCGCCCGCCGCTCCCACGCGGAAGCCCGAGCCGAAGATCGTTCCGTTCCGTCCAATCGAGCGGCCGACGCCGCCGCCGGCGCCCGTGCGCCCGGCCCGTCAGCCAGCGACGCTGTTCGCACCGCCCCGCGTGGCCGCGGCTCCGCTGCGGCCGGCGCCGGCGCGACCGGCCCAACCCGCTGCTGCCGTCGCGGCGCCCGGGCGCCCCGCGGCTCCGCCAGCGCCAGCAGCGGCGGCGGCCGCGGCCGTCGAGACGCCCGCGCCGCCGGCCGAGGTCAAGCGTGAGCTGATCCGGGTGCCCGAGTCGGTCACGGTGAGCGAACTCGCCGAGAAGATGCGACGGAAGTCGGGCGAGGTCATCAAGGCGCTGCTCGAGCTCGGCGTCATGGCGACCGTCAACGAGCTGCTCGATCCGACGGCCGCGAAGCTCGTCGCGGACAAGTTCAACGTCGATCTCGAGATCCGATCCGTCGAAGGTGAGGTCGTCGACGAGGAGGACCTCGACCCCGCCCAGCTCAAGCTGCGCCCGCCCGTCGTCACGGTCATGGGCCACGTCGACCACGGCAAGACCTCGCTCCTCGACGCGATCCGCAAGTCCAAGGTCGCCGAGAAGGAGTTCGGGGGAATCACGCAGCACATCGGCGCCTACCAGGTCGAGACTCGGCACGGCAAGGTTTCGTTCCTGGACACGCCAGGGCACGAGGCGTTCACGGCGATGCGCGCCCGAGGCGCCCAGGCGACCGACATCGTCATCCTCGTGGTGGCCGCCGACGACGGCGTCATGCCGCAGACCATCGAGGCGATCAACCACGCGCGAGCGGCGAACGTGCCGATCCTCGTCGTCGTGAACAAGATGGACAAGCCCGAGGCCGATCCCGAGCGCGTCAAGCGTGAGCTCGCCAACCATGGCCTCATCCCGGAGGAGTGGGGGGGCCAGACGATCTACGTC